>PDWI01000314.1_pt1 | contig 138582 bp, 129 predicted proteins | sample 1430891 | NCBI WGS metagenome assembly PDWI01 (sample SAMN01162508, study PRJNA174530) | Oral metagenome, whole genome shotgun sequencing project. | biome: Marine environment; feature: Marine mammal; material: Swab sample of the gingival sulcus; isolation source: swab sample of gingival sulcus...
CAGCCGTTCCACCGACCGCACCGCGACCGCGCACTCGGCAACCGACAGCGTTTGGTCGGTCAACTCCGGAGCCCCCACCAGGTCATCGACAGCAGCATGGGCAGCCTCGAGCCCGGCCATCAGACCCACCCGAAAAGACACCACACCAGTCGTCGAACGCATGTACACAGGCTACGACCAAGCGTCGACACCCCAAACCCCAAGCCGCTCGCCTGTGGACAACACTCGACCACCCCGAAGGGCTGTGGACAACCGGTAGCGACGACACCAGGCGGAGGCCAGTGCCAGCTCAGACAAGCCGATTGGGCCCACCCCGACGAGCGCAGCTCCACCCGACAGACTCCTTCGACCCGAACAGAGGGAGGTGGCGAGCGCCGACTCGGCTATGCCCGGATGTTTCAGGAGGGGCCGACGATCGCCCATGGGCCGACTCGTTGGCTGGCCTACCGGTGCGCACGTCCGTTCGTCGATCGATGGAGCCGGTGCTGACCTGCGCACACGTGGTGGGGCGGGTGGGGCTTGAACCCACGACCGACGGATTATGAGTCCGTTGCTCTGACCGGCTGAGCTACCGCCCCGCAGGGGATACGTCCGTGCGTAGCCGAGAATACCGACAAAGCCGATGGTGCGTCTGGTTCGGATGAGGCAGAATAGAACTGTCGTGACACGGCATACGGCGTCGTTGGTCGGTGCGCGAGGCGTTGGGGAAGACGTCCCTCGCCCGACAGGAGAACCGGATGTCCGTCGCGACACGCACTCGTGGGGTCGTGTACATCCACTCGACCCCGGTTGCGTTGTGCCCACATATCGGATGGGCACTGGGCTCCGTGCTTGATCAGCAGGTCGCGATCGACTGGTCCGCACAGCCAGCCGGGCCACGTCTGGTCCGCGCCGAGTTGTCCTGGGTCGGTGCCCCGGGCACGGGTGCCCGCCTGGCGAGTGTGCTGCGCGGCTGGGCCGACCTGAGATACGAGGTGACCGAGGAGCCGGCCCCCGGCACCGACGGGTCAAGGTGGTCCGCGACACCGTCGCTCGGCATCCACCACACGTGGACCAGCGCCAACGGCGACGCCGTCATCCACGAAGACCGGCTCCGCGAAACCATGGCCGCGCATCGACACGACCCGGTGGCGTTGGCCGAAGCTGTCGACCGCCTCCTCGGTGGCGCGTGGGACCGCGAATTGGAGCCATTCCGGTATGCCGGTGAAGGGGCTCCCGTGCGATGGCTCCACAAGGTGGGGTGAGCGGGCCAGCCCGGCCGTGCCGGGCGATGCCGGTCGAGAGGTCTTGCCGGACCTAGCGGTCCTAGGGCGTGTCCGGGCTCTGCTGCGCGGCGATGTAGTCGACGACATCGCGCACCGTGCGCATGCTTCGAGCCATGTCATTCGGGATCCGGACAGCGAAACGCTCCTCGGCGTTCACGATGATGGTCATCATCGATAAGGAGTCGACCCCGAGGTCCGCAACAAAGTCGCTGCCCAGTTCCACCTGCGATGGTTCGATGCCGGTTTCCTCGCCGATGAGATCGGCCAGGGTGGCTCGGATCTGCGCCGGGGTGTGGGCCATGGCTGGCTCGTCTCCTCTGCTTGGTCGCTTGTGCGCCGTCGGCGAGTGACCGGGTCTCAGCCGGGCCCCATCCGCAGGATCGGTTGACCGGCAGCGACCTGGTCGCCGTGCTGAGCCAGCCATGTGTCGACGGTCCCGGAGTGGGGCGCGGTGATCTCCACCTGCACCCGCTCGGTCTTTAGGTGTGCGAGCACAGTTCCGGTCGAGACTCTTTCCCCCGCTTTCACCGAGCTGTAGCTCAGCCGACCACCCGTAGGGGCCGTGACCAATCGCCATTCCGGGCCACCGACGGACGACTCGCGACCCAACGCCTGGCGGAGCAGACTGACCGCCGACGCGAGCGCGCCCGGAGAGTCCACCGCGACGACGTCCAGCTTCAGGCCGCACCGTTCTACGGCAGCCACCACGTCCCGGCTGGGGGGCAGCACGATGACCGACGAGACGGCCCGGTCCTGATGGAGCATCCTCAGCACGGCGTCCCAGACGACCGGCTCCCGGCCCTCAACGGTCAGCTGTCCCAGGGAGTCTCGGGCAGCAGGATTGAGCCGACTCCCGTCGGCGACGAGCAGCTGGGGGAGTGGATCCGTCCCGTCCACCAGGTTGGTGACCCAGCCGGGCCGTACGCGATCACTGCTCCGTGCCAGCACGACAGCCTGTTCGAGGTTGAGCACACCGGCCAGGGCAGCCGCTGTCACTGCACCGGTCGGCGGGGCACCTACAGCGAGGTATGCCGGGTTGGCCGAGCGGTGCTGGGGCTGACGGTGCTCGAGGTGCTCCTCGGTGGTGATATCACACTGCCGCACGACCTCGCTCCACGCTGCCAGGCCCACAGCGACGAGCGCAGACCGGGCGACGGAGGTGTCCGGGCTCGCGGCTGCGGTCGCCAGCCACGCCTCCAACTCGTCGGGAGCCTCGCCGGCCACGACGGCGAACCACGCCATCCGAGACCGGAATCCGGGATCGGGCAGCCAGGCGTCCGGTGCTCCGTGAGCCAGCGCTGCCTGGTCAGGACACACGATCGCGAGCACGAGCAAACCTCGGGTCGATCCGGCCGCCCCACGCGGCCACTGTCGCGCAGTCTAGGTGCCCAGCGGCCGACGCGGCCCCTGGCGCACTGACAGATTCACGAAGCCACCCCGGTGGCCGGTTCCCTGCCCTAGTCCGTGCCCGACTCGAAAGCGGCCCGGTCCAACGCGTTCTCGCCGGCATCGTCGTGGACGTCGATCGAGGGATTCGCGGTGATCGCCGAGGCACCTCCCGGCTCGAGCCGACCGATGAGATCGGTCTGGCCGAGCAACTGGCCCTGACCGGCATACATCTCGAGTCTGGTCCGGGTATCGGCGATGTCGAGGTTGCGCATAGTCAACTGACCGATCCGGTCGACCGGGCCGAACGCAGCATCCTCGGTGCGCTCCATCGACAGCTTGTCGGGGTGATACGAGAAGCCCGGGCCACGGGTGTCCATGATCGAGTAGTCCTCGCCGCGACGCAGTCGCAGCACGACCTCACCGGTGACTGCCGAGGCCACCCACCGCTGCAACGACTCCCGCAGCATCAGCGCCTGCGGGTCGAACCAGCGCCCTTCGTAGAGCAGACGACCCAGGCGACGGCCCTCGAGGTGATAGTTGGCGATCGTGTCTTCGTTGTGGATCGCCGACAGCAGCCGCTCGTAGGCGATGAACAGCAGCGCCATCCCCGGGGCCTCGTAGATGCCGCGGCTCTTGGCCTCGATGATCCTGTTCTCGATTTGATCGGCCATCCCGAGACCGTGCCGACCACCGATCGCGTTGGCCTCGCGGACCAATGCGACCGGGTCGTCGAAGTCGTGGCCGTTGATGGACACCGGTCGTCCCCGCTCGAAACCGATCGTCACGTCTTCGGTGTCGATGGCGACGGCGGGATCCCAGAACCGCACGCCCATGATCGGCTCGACGATCTCGATCGAGACGTCGAGGTGTTCGAGGCTCTTTGCCTCGTGGGTTGCGCCCCAGATGTTGGCGTCGGTCGAGTAGGCCTTCTCTTGTGAGTCGCGATAGGGGAGATCCCGCTCGGTCATCCACGAACTCATCTCGGCCCGGCCGCCCAGCTCGTCGACGAAGTCGGCATCCAGCCACGGCTTGTAGATGCGCAACTGCGGGTTGGCGATCAACCCGTAACGGTAGAACCGCTCGATGTCGTTGCCCTTGTAGGTCGACCCGTCGCCCCAGATGTCCACCCCGTCCTCCCGCATGGCGCGCACAAGCAGCGTGCCGGTGACGGCTCGGCCGATCGGGGTCGTGTTGAAGTAGGACCGGCCCCCGGACCGGATATGGAACGCACCACAGGCGATCGCCGAGAAGCCTTCCTCGACCAACGCGGAAGTGCAGTCGACGAGACGGGCTGCCTCGGCGCCGTATTGTCCGGCCCGGCCGGGTATCGACGCGATGTCGGTCTCGTCGTACTGCCCGATATCGGCGGTATACGTGAAGGGGATGGCGCCCTTCTCGCGCATCCAGGCCACCGCCACCGAAGTGTCGAGGCCACCGGAGAAGGCGAGGCCCACGCGCTCGCCCACGGGCAGGGAGGTCAGCACCTTGGACACGCCCGTCAGCCTAAGGGTTCGCTGCCCGGGGTTTGGTATGCCGTTCAGCAGGCGAGCCACTCGGGATGTGGTGTGCCGCTTAGCAGGCAAGCCACTCGGGACGTGGTATGCCGCTCAGCAGGCAAGCCGCCCGGAGCGCGGCCGGTCGCTGGTCGCCGGCCTGCGCATTTGCGCACACCTGAGCGGCGAGTCTCGCAACGAGGCGTCCGTGTTGCGCGAAAAGCGCACAGGCAAGCGGTTACTCGCGGGGGAGTGGGCTGGGCGCCACCTCGTCGAGCCGGTAAAGCTCGGCGGCTTTCTTGGGGTCACCTGGCTGGACCTGGCCGCGGGCCGCAAGCGCCTGCAGCGCCCGCACCGCGATCGACGGCCCGTCGATGTGGAAGAACCGGCGCGCCGCCTGCCGGGTGTCGGAGAATCCGAAACCGTCGGCGCCGAGCGAGTGGAAGTCCCCGGGCACCCAGTTCGCGATCTGGTCCGGCACCTGGCGCATGAAGTCGGACACCGCGATGACCGGCCCGGGCGCATCCGCCAAGCACCGGGTCACGTACGGCACCCGGGCATCCGTGGCGGCGCCGGCCAGGAAGGCTGCCTCGTCACACGCCAGCCCGTCTCGGCGCAGCTCACCCCACGAGGTCACCGACCAGACGTCGGCGGCAACCCCGAAGTCGTCGGCGAGCAGCTGCTGGGCCTGCAACGCCCACGGCATGGCGACTCCGGAGGCCAACACCTGCACGCGGACCGGATCATGGGTCCACCCACTGGTGTCGGCTCTGCGCAGCAGATACATGCCTCGGAGGACTCCGTCGACGTCGAGGCCTTCCGGCTCGGCCGGCTGCACGATCGGCTCGTTGTAGACCGTGAGGTAATAGATGACGTTGGGGTCGCGCTGAGCCGCAGCATCGCCGGCCGCGGTGGCCTCGCCTGAGCCGTACATCCGGTGCAGGGCGTCTTTGACGATGTGGGCGATCTCGTAGGCGTAGGCCGGATCGTAGGCGACCACGGCCGGGTTGGTGGCCGCGAGCATCAAGGAATGACCGTCCGCATGCTGCAAACCCTCGCCGGTCAGGGTCGTGCGCCCGGCGGTCGCGCCGATGAGGAAACCACGGCTCATCTGATCGGCAGCCGCCCAGATGGAGTCGCCGGTGCGTTGGAAACCGAACATCGAATAGAAGACGTAGACCGGGATCATCGGCTCGCCGTGGGTCGCATATGCCGTGCCAGCCGCCGCGAAGGCCGCCACCGAACCGGCCTCGTTGATGCCCATATGCAGCATCTGGCCCTGCGCGGACTCCCGGTAGGCAAGCATGAGCTCGGCATCGACCGGGGTGTAGTTCTGCCCGTGCGGGTTGTAGATCTTGGCCGTCGGGAAGAACGAGTCCATCCCGAAGGTGCGGGCCTCGTCCGGGATGATCGGCACGATCCGTTTGCCGAACTTCTTGTCACGCATGAGGTCCTTGAGCAGCCGGACGAACGCCATCGTCGTGGCCACCTGCTGCTTGCCCGAGCCTTTGGCCAGTTCGGCGTATGCCGACTCCTTCGGCAGCGGCACGGCGACCGGCTGGACCCGTCGGCTCGGGAGCCGGCCACCCAGTTCGGCACGCCGCTCCCGCATGTAGCGCAGCACCGGGTCGTCGTCGTCGGGCCGGTAGTAGGGCGGGCGGTAGGAATCGGCCTCGAGCTGCGCGTCGGTGAACGGGATCCGCAACAGGTCGCGGAAGTCCTTGAGATCACCCATGGTCATCTTCTTCATCTGGTGCGTGGCATTGCGGCCCGCGAAGTGGGAGCCGAGGGTGAAGCCCTTGATCGTCTTGGCCAGCACGACCGTGGGCTGGCCGGTGTGCTCCACGGCCGCGAGGTAGGCGGCATACACCTTGCGGTAGTCGTGCCCACCACGACGCAGCTTGAACCAGATGTCGTCATCGGTCCACGAGTCGACGAGGGCCCGGGTGCGAGGATCGAGGGCGAAGAAGTGCTCCCGGACGTAGGCCCCGTCGTTGGCCCGCAAGGTCTGGTAGTCGCCGTCACAGGTGTGGTTCATCAGCCGGATCAACGCGCCTTCACGGTCGGCCGCCAACAACGGGTCCCAGCCGCGGCCCCAGATGACCTTGACGACGTTCCACCCGGCGCCCCGGAAGAACGCCTCCAGTTCCTGGACGATCTTGCCGTTGCCACGCACCGGCCCATCGAGCCGCTGCAGATTGCAGTTGACGACGAAGGTGAGGTTGTCCAACTCCTCGTTGGCGGCCACCTGCAGCATCCCGCGGGCCTCCGGCTCGTCCATCTCGCCGTCGCCGAGGAAGGCCCACACTCGTTGGTCGCTGGTGTCCTTGATGCCCCGGTTGTGCAGGTAACGGTTGAACTGGGCCTGGTAGATGGCATTCATCGGGCCCAGACCCATCGACACGGTCGGGAACTGCCAGAAGTCCGGCATCCGTCGCGGGTGCGGGTAGGACGGCAACCCCCGGACCCGCCCGTCCACGACATGGCTCTTCTCCTGTCGGAAACCGTCCAGGTCGGCCTCCTCAAGCGTCCCTTCGAGGAAGGCTCGCGAATACATGCCCGGCGCGGCGTGGCCTTGGAAGAAGACCTGGTCGCCGCCACCGGGATGGTCGGGGCCACGGAAGAAGTGGTTCATCCCGACCTCGTAGAGCGTGGCCGCCGACGCGTAGGTCGAGATGTGACCGCCCACGCCGACCCCGGGCCGCTGGGCTCGGTGCACCATGACGGCGGCGTTCCACCGGATCCACCGGCGATAGGCACGTTCGAGATCCTCGTCGCCGGGGAACCAGGGCTCGCGCTCCGGCGGGATGGTGTTGATGTAGTCGGTCGCGGTCAGCGAGGGCACACCGACCTGCTGGCCGCGCGCCTGGGCCAGCAGCTGCAGCATGATGTAGCGCGCCCGGGTCCGGCCCTGCTCATCGATCACCGCCTGCAACGACTCGAGCCATTCGCGGGTCTCGTCCGGGTCGGTGTCCGGCAGTTGGCTCGGGATGCCGTTGAGGATCGGATCGGGGCGGGACTTGGCCACAGGATTGTCCTTTCGTCGGGCGGGCTCGACCCATCCTCTCCCATAGGACGGCCTAGTAAGGGAAGCCTAAGTCACTGATGTCGCCCCGGTGCGCCTCAGGCGGGCACGAGCGTGACTTTGCGAACCACCTAGGCGACAGCGGCAGCAGATTGCGGCATGCTGGTCGTGACGGGAACACCTCCCGCGACAGAGTGGCACGCCCACACGGAAGGGATGAGCTCGACGTGCAAGTCTCGGAGCACGATACGGCCGGCGCAGCGGCACTGACGAAACTGGGCTTCGAGCCGGGTCAAGTCGTCCAGGAGTTCGGCTGGGACGACGACACCGACGACTCGCTCCGGGTCGCCATCGAGCAGGTCGTCGGCAGTGCCCTCGAAGACGAAGAGTATGCCGCGGGAGCGGACGTCGTGCTGCTCTGGCACCGGGACGAGGACGGCGACCTCGCTGACGCCCTCGTGGACGCTCTCGGCGATCTCGTCGACCGCGGCTTCGTCGTCCTGTGCACGCCGCGGGCCGGTCATCCCGGGCATGTCGAGCCCAGCGAGATCGAGGATGCCGCGCTGACCGCGGGCCTGCACCCGGCCGGGGTCGTCAACCTGTCCCGCACCTGGGCGATCGTCCAGATCGTCTCACCCCGGAACCAGCCACGCGCGTGAAGCCTCGGCCCGGCACCCGGCATACCCTGTCGATCGCACCGGCGTGTTGCCCCGTGCGCCGCATACGCTTGAGGCCATGACGATGGCACCCCGGCCCGGCGACCCGGCGCCCGACTTCACCCTGCCCGACCAACACGGCCGGCCGGTCACCCTGTCCGAGCTGGTTGCCGCGCAGCACGTCGCTCTCGTCTTCTACCCGTTCGCGTTCAGCGGGATCTGCACCGGCGAACTCCGTGAGATCCGTGACGGACTCCACGACTTCCAACACAACGGGATCCAGGTCCTGGCGATCTCGTGCGACTCGATGTTCGCGTTGCGGTCCTGGGCGGATCACGAAGGCTACTTCTTCCCGCTGCTGTCGGACTTCTGGCCGCATGGGGAGGTGGCCCGCCGTTACGGGGTGTTCCTCGACAACAAGGGCTGCGCCACGCGCGGGACCTTCCTCGTCGACCGGTCCGGGACCGTGCACTGGTCACAAGTCGACCCTCCGGGGCACGGGCGGGACTTCACCGGATACCGTCAGGCCGTTGCCCAGCTTCGCGAGCAGGACAGCACGACGTCATGAGCCACCTGAGGGCCGCCGAGTTCATCGTCCGTGGCGAACTGGCGCACCTGGCCGATCCGGACTGACAGAATGTCCGGGGCACGCGCGGGGTCATCCCGGCTGTCCCACGGGCCCGTAGCTCAGCTGGTTAGAGCACCGCGTTTACACCGCGGGTGTCGTCGGTTCGAGTCCGGCCGGGCCCACATGGTCACCCTCGCCCACGTCGTCGACGTCCTCGACCGTCACTACCCGCCGGCAACCAAGATGTCCTGGGACCGGGTCGGGTTGGTCACCGGTGACCTCGAGCAGACCGTGGAACGGGTGCATTTCGCCGTCGATCCCACTGTGGCGGTTATCGACGAAGCGATCGCACTGGGGGCCGACCTGCTGGTCACCCACCATCCGTTGTTGCTGCGTGGCGTCCACTCGGTGGCGACGACCACCGCCAAGGGCCGGGCGGTCACCCGGGCGGTCGTCGCCGACCTGGCCATCTATTGCGCCCACACCAATGCCGATGCCGCCGACCCCGGCGTCAGTGACGCACTGGCCCGCGCGTGCGGTTTGCCCGCCGACGGGCTCGAGCCGTTGGCCCTGGAGGAGGGGCAGACTCTCGGGCGGGTCGGCTCCCTGCCGGCGCCCGTCAGCCTGCGGGACTTCGCCGAGCAGCTGGCCCGGGCCCTGCCGCCCACTGCGGTCGGAGTCCGGGTGTCCGGAGATCCCGACGCGCAGGTATGCCGGGTCGCTGCGATGGGTGGGGCCGGCGACACGTTGTTCGAGGCGGCCCGGGCGGTGCGCGCCGACGTTTACGTCACCGCCGACTTGCGTCACCACCCGGCCTTGGAGGCGCGCGAGGAGTCGGGTCTCGGGCCGCCCTATCTCGTCGACGCGGGTCATTGGGCCACCGAGTCGTTGTGGCTTGGCACGGCAGCCGAGCGTCTTAGAGCCGCTGTGGCGGCCGTGGGTACTACGGTGGAAACCTCGATCTCGGTCAAACGCACCGATCCGTGGGATTTCCTCGTCGGTGTCAACGCCGAGACGACGGCCCAACCCGATGACGGGCCGGCGACCGACGACAACGTGGAGGTGCCCGCTGAAAGCTGATCCCGCCGCACAGGCTCGACTCGTGGCGATCCAGAGCCTGGACACCCGGCTCGACCAGATCGCACACTCCCGGCAGACCCAACCTGATGCCGCCCGGGCCCGCGAACTGGCCCAGGAATCGGCGGCGTTGGACCGGGAACTCACCCTGGCTCAGACGGCCTACGGTGACGTGCAACGCGACGTGAACAAAGCCGAAGCTGACGTGCAGCTCGTGCGTGACCGGGCCGCCCGCGATCAAGCCCGCCTCGATGCCGGCACCGGGTCGGCCAAGGACCTCCAAGCCTTGCAACACGAGCTGGGATCGCTGGCTCGCCGCCAAGCAGAGCTGGAAGACCTGCAGCTGGAGGTGATGGAGCGGGCCGAGTCACAGGAGGCAGAGCTGCGGCGCCTGCAGGCGCGGCGCACTGAACTCGACGCGACGATCGTCGAAGTGCACGCCGCCCGGGATGCCGCCTTGGGCGCCCTCGACACCGAGGCCGAGGCGGTGCATGACCAGCGGGCCGAGCTGACACCCCAAGTCGGAGCCGATCTGCTCAATCTCTACGAGAAGGTGCGGGCGTCGACCGGCGGGATCGGGGCCGCTGAGCTCAAGCAACGCCGTTGCGGGGGCTGTCAGCTGGAGCTCAACCAGGTCGATCTCGCCCAGATGAAGGCCGCAGCTGACGACGAGGTGCTGCGGTGTGAAGAATGCCGACGCATCCTGGTGCGCGGCCCCCAATCGGGCCTCTGACCACTCTGACCATCCAGTCATGCCCAGCGATCACCGGTCTGCCAGCACAGACAGCCCAGACAACACCGGCGGCACTCTGGAAGGTCGACGACTGGTCTTCGTGCGGCACGGGGTCACCGACTTCACCGTGTCGCATCGGCTGGACGGCCGGGGTGGTGCCGACCCGCCCCTGAACGCCATCGGGACGGCCCAGGCCGAAGCCACCGGCACGGCGGTCAGCGACCTGGTGACCCGCGCCGCCGGCAACACCACCTCCGCAGCGGTGACCCTGTGGTGCTCGAGCCTGCACCGGGTGCGACTGACCGCTACGGCAGTCGGCGCGGCGCTCGGGCTGACCCCGCAGGTCGACTCCGACTGGGACGAGCGGTGTTTCGGCCGATGGGACGGGCTGACCCTGGCCCAGATTCATGACCGGTTTCCGGATGACCTGGCCCGGATGTACCAGGACCCGGCATACCAGCCACCCGGCGGCGAGAGCCGTGCCGACGTGGCGATGCGAGTGTTGCGCGGCTACCGTCGGCTGGTCGAGGGCGAGCCCGGCTCGACTGCGGTGGTCGTGACCAGTCGTGTCCCGTTGCTCGTCGTGCTGAACGAGGTGCTCGGCATTGCTCCGGAGCGTTTCTGGGCGTTGGCGACCGAGCCGGCCTCGGTCACGGTTGTCGATCTCTGGGCCGACGGGCACGTCTCGGTGCCGGTGCTCAACCGCACCGACCATCTTCGTGAGATCGCCACGGACTGACGAGAATGCCCACCCTGTCTCGCCACTACCGGCCCGGGCCTGCTTCCGCCGTCGCCGAGCCCGGGTCGTTGGCGCGTCGGTTTGCCGCGATCCGGGCCGAGCTGGGTGTGCCCGGGCCGTTCCCGTCGCCGGTGCTCGCCGAGGCCGAGCGGGTCGCCGCTAGGGCGACCGATCCGATCCCGGATCGGACCGACCTGGGATTCTGGACCCTCGACCCTGCCGGCTCGATGGATCTCGACCAAGCGTTGCACCTGGCCCGGGATGGTGCCGGCTACCAGGTTCGCTATGCGATCGCTGACCTGCCGTCCTTCGTCACGCCCGGCGGTGCGATCGACACCGAAGCCCGCGACAGGGTGCAGACGATCTATCTGCCGGACGGTCGGGTGCCGCTGCACCCGCCGGTGCTGTCCGAGGGGGCAGCGAGCCTGCTGCCCGGACAGACCCGACCGGCATACGTGTGGGAGTTGCGCTTGGACGCCGACGGTGAGCTCGTCGACGCCGGTGACGTCAAGGTCGCGAGGGCCCTCGTGCGCAGCCGCGACCGCCGGGACTACCAGCAAGCGCAGGCGAGCGTCGATGCCGGCAGCGAAGACGAACAAGTGGCCTTGCTCGCTGAGATCGGCCGATTGCGGATCGCCCGGGAACGAGACCGGGGTGGGGCCTCGCTACCGATGCCCGAACAACAGGTCGTCCATGATGCTCGCGGTCACTATCGGCTGGAGTATCGGCCACCAATGGAAGCCGAGAGCTGGAATGCCCAGATCTCTCTGCTCACCGGAATGGCGGCGGCACAGTTGATGCTCGAGGCCGGGGTCGGCATCTTGCGCACCATGCCGGCACCGGGATCCCGGGACGTGCGACGCTTCAAGCGGCAAGCGCGAGCGCTCGGAGTGCCCTGGTCGTCGGGCCAACGCTACGGCGACTTCATCCGCGCACTCGACACCGCCGACCCTCGTCAACTCGCGCTGGTCTTCGAGGCCACCTCGCTCTTCCGGGGCGCTGACTACACCCCGATCGACGGTCACCTACCACGCCAGCGGATCCACGCTGCCGTCGCTGCGCCCTATGCCCACGTCACGGCGCCGCTGCGCCGCCTCGTCGACCGGATCGGGCTCGTCGTGTGTGGCGCACTCTCGAGCGACCGGCCGGTGCCCGAGTGGGCCCGGGCGGTGCTCACCGACCTGCCGGAGCGGATGGCGGAGGGACATCGTCGAGCCGCGACGGTCGAGCGAGCCTGCACCGACGCGGTGGAGACGGCTCTGCTGCGACCAATGATCGGGCGTGACCTGGCAGCCACGGTCGTCGATCTGTCGGGACGATCCCAGATGCCGGTCGTGCAGCTGACCGAGCCCGCCGTGCTGGCCCGTGCCGATGGCACGGCCGAACCGGGCGACCAAGTGACGGTGCGGGTTCGGGGCGCCGAGGTCGAGACGGGGCACCTCGACCTCGCGATCGTCGGATGAGCGGGGCTATCTGGTCTTCTTAGCCCTCGTGGTCTTCGGTGACCTCGACCCCGTGCGTGTGCCGGAGCCGGAGGCGTGGAACTCCAATGCGGCGTCCAGCCAGTGCTGGAGCCCGGCCTCGGAACGCACGACGTCATGGTCGACCGCGATCCAACCCGGCCCCATCGACCGGCCCGTGCCCATCTGTCCACGGGCGGCACCGGGCTGCTCGATCAGGGTGACGTCCTGCTCGGGTGACACCCGCACGAGCAGGTCGCCACCACCCCCGGACACGCAGACAACCATCCGCTCATCCACCATGAAGGCGAGCCCGCCGAACATGGTGACCTCCCGCACGTGGTCTCGGTCCGACAGCAGCTGTCGGACCCGGGTGGCGAGCAATTCGTCGTATGCCATGTGCCACGCCCTTCCGGAGAAACGGCGCACACGACTCCGGTGGCGCCGACGCCAGGACAGTATCAGCGGCTCGTCCGGCGCCGGGGCTCCATCGCGCCGCGGGCGCAGGTGCCTCGTGCGGGCTCAGGAGTATCGACGGGCCGCCGTAAGCGTCTGCGCGGCATACCCCCCGCCGAAGAGCAGAGCATGCACCGCGAGCGGGTAGATCTGGTGCAGCGCCACCCGTTCGCGCCAGCCGTCGACCAGCGGTGTCACCGCCTGGTATGCCGCCAGGATGGTGGACAGGTTGGGTGCTCCGAAGAGTGCCAGCATGGCCAGGTCAGTTTCCGGATGGCCGCCGTGGGCCGCCGGGTCGATGAGCACCGCCCCAGCATCGGTCCACATGACGTTGCCGGACCACAGGTCTCCGTGGATCCGGGCGGGCGGCCCACCGGGGTCATGCCGGTCCAGGCCGGCGGCGACCCGGTCGAGCAGGGCTGAGTCGTCGGGTCCGAACACCCCGGCATCCCGGCAGCGTCGGGTGATCGGCTCGATGAGGTTCCGGGCGGCGTGCTCGGCCCACGTCGTGGTGGGCCTGAGCCGCAGAGGCAGCGGGTCGGACAGCGGACCGAAGAAGCCGTCCCCGTCCCAGCCGTCCGGGGGCGCGCCGTATGCCGGGGCCCCGGCGGCGTGGGTGCGTGCCAGGTCAGCGCCGAAGGCTTCGGCCGCCGACGGGGACGGGCTCGCAGGCAGCAACCGAGCCAGCTCCAGATGTGTCTCGGAGAAGGCCAGCACCTCGACGACAGCTGCGCCACGTGCCGCAGCCAACCAGGTGAGACCCGCTGCCTCCCAGGCGAAGTAGCCAGCAGGTGCTGAACGACTGCTCTTGCGGAAGGTGGGCGGCATACCGGAATCCTCGCAGACCGTGCACAATCGTCGTGGCACTCCGACGACCGGCCACCCGAGGATCGGTGATCGTGCTGGTGAGCCCACGGCATACCCCGGGTTTCACCGTCTCCTCGACGATCCGTGCCGCCTGTCGACATTGACGAGAACGAGGAAGATCGGATGAGTATCACCCAGTCGAAAACCACCGTGGATTGCGCCGACGTGGCCAAGGTCGCTGCGTTCTGGTCGGCTGCCCTGGAACGCCCGATCGCAGCGGAGGCGAACGAATACTTCGCGATGATCCCGGCTGTTGTCCCCGGTGAGCAGACTTGGCTGTTCCTCAAGGTGCCCGAGGGCAAGACCGCGAAGAACAGGATGCATGTCGACTTCGGCAGCACCGACCGGGCCGCCGACGTGGCTCGGTTGCTGGAGCTCGGGGCGAGCCTCGTCGGCGACTACGACGAGTGGGGCACTCGGTGGACCACCCTGCAGGATGTCGAAGGCAACGAGTTCTGCATCGGTGAGCCGTCGAGCAGCCACACCGAGTGAGCCGTACCAGGTCACGTCCGGGTCAACGGAACTCGTAACGGCGAACCCGCCAGACGCCGATCGCTGCGGGCACGACGATCCAGACGGTGACCGCAGCGGCCAGGTGGGCCCAATCCTGTCCGGTCATCGATTCGCTGGTGAGAGGCAGCGTGGCTGTGCCGAGGTCGATCCACTCGATCACCCGAGACACCGAGTCGAGCACGATGCCGAGCGTGTTCAGGATCATCGGCGCGACAATGAAGGTGACGATCGCGATCGGGCTGTTGAGGAACACCAACCCCATGGCCAGGCCAGCGGCCAACAGGAGCATGAGCGTCGCGACCCTGCCTGCGGCTTCCCGGGCAGCGAGCTGGCCCCATACGTCGGGCACGTCATGGAATTGGCCGGCCAAGGCTGCGGCGATCGTGGCTACGGCGACTCCGATGAGGAGCACAATCGAGCCGAGAACCACAACGGAAAGCGCTTTTGCGCCGAGGACCCGAGTGCGGTTCGGCTCGAGGGCGAACGTCGTCAGTCCGGTCCGTTGGCCGAACTCGGAGGTGACGGCGAGGATCCCGATGAGCGGCAAGAGCATCCCGGCTGGGTTCGACGCACCCCGGAGGAAGCCGCCGAAGGTCTGCATCTCCAGCGGGGCTGCGAACCACATCCCGACGACGACGGCGACGGTGAGCCCGGCGATGGCTACGAGCATCGACAGCCCGGAGCGGGTGTCCACGGCCTTGCGCAGTTCGACGTGCACGAGCCGGGTGAACGGCACCCTGGGCGTCTCGATCGGTGACGGCCTGGACGAGCGGTCCAGAGCGGCCGCCAGCGGGTGGTCGGAGATGGAGGCTGTGGTTGTCATGCGAAGGTCCCTTCTCGGGCAGTGGAGGCAGTGAGCTCGAGGAAGAGATCCTCGAGGCAGCGGTGGCCGGCGACCAGGCTGGCGATCGGACCATCAGCCAGGACCCGGCCGTTGCCGAGCAGCACCAACTCGTCGGCGACGTGCTCGACCTCGTGCAACAGGTGCGACGACAGCAGGACAGTGCCCCCGGAGTCGGCAAACCACCGCAGCAGTCCGCGCATCCAGTGAATGCCCTGCGGGTCTAGGCCGTTGGCCGGCTCGTCGAGGACGAGCACGCGCGGGTCGCCCAGCAGTGCGTGGGCGATGCCCAATCGCTGGCGCATCCCGAGCGAGTAGCTGCCGGCGCGCCGGGTGGCCTCGACGGGGCTCAGGCCGACGAGTTCGAGCATCTCGTCGACCCGAGTTGCCGGCATCCCGAGTTGTCGGGCACTGAGGGTGAGGATCTCGCGCCCGGTACGCCCGCTATGCACAGCGCTGGCGTCGAGGAGCACGCCGGCCAATCGGCCCGGATTGGGCAGGTCTCGATACGGCAGTCCGAGGACGGTGCAGGAGCCACCGGTGGGTTCACTGAGCCCGGCGAGGCAACGCAGGACCGTGGTCTTGCCTGCGCCATTCGGGCCCAGGAATCCGGTGACGGTTCCCGGTCGCACCATGAACGTGACGTTGTCGACGGCAGTGAAGGTGCCGAAGCGTTTGGTCAGGTGGTCGATGTGGATCATGTCTCCACTGTCGGGCCGGTGACCTGGTCGGCACATCGGCGCTGGGTCGAGGCCGGCATAGACGTGGGTCGATGGTCTGGTCGACTTTGGTCGGTGGCGCGGTCAGCCACGTGGTTCCTAGGGTGAGCGGTATGCCGCCCCCGCCACCTGCCCCGCCGCCGCCTCTGAGCCGGTGGGGCCGGACGTGGCGATACCTGGTCGTCGTGCTGGTCGGTTTGGGTGCATCGGGCGCGGCGGCATACGAGACGAGCCGGGGGTGGGCCATCGCCGACGGGGTCGTCGGCTTGACCAGCCTGCTCGTGCTGCCGTGGCGGCGCCGCCGACCGGTGGCTGTGGCCAGTTTCGTCGCACTCGGCTCTGCGGTGTCAAGCTTCGCAGCAGGCCCGCTGTTGCTGGCCGTCGCATCACTAGCGACTCGCCGGCGATGGCGTGAGGTCGTCCCGGTCGGATTCCTCGTCCTGCTGGCCTATGTCCTGCTGCAGTGGCGCGTCGGTGCGCCGGGACAGGTGGTCGTCACCCACGACGGGCAAGTCCAGGCCGCGCCGTCGGCCTTCTGGATCGGGGTCGGGTGGACAGCCGTCTTCATGGTCACGATCAACGCCGTCGGTTTTGCTGTCGGTGCCCAGCGCGAGCTGGTTGCCACCCTGCAACAACGGGTCGAGACGGCCGAGCGGCAGCAGGCCATGCGGATGGCGCAAGCCCGGCTCACCGAACGGTCGCGGATCGCCCGGGAGATGCACGACGTCATCGCCCATCGGATGTCGCTGGTGGCCATGCACGCGGGTGCCCTGTCCTTCCGTGAGGATCTCAGTGTCGAACAGACCCGCGAGACCGCCGAACTGATTCGCAGCAACGCCCACGAGGCACTCGGGGAGTTGCGATCGGTGCTCGGTGTGCTCCGTGACCTCGATGGCACCGGCGACTCAGCCGTCCTGCCCGGCCCAGGAAGCCAGCACGCCCAGGACGTGGAGATCGTCCCGGAGCCACCTCAACCGACCTTCGCCGACCTGCCCGCTCTGCTCGAGCAGGCTCGCGCGGGCGGCATGGATGTGCGCCTGGAAGGTGACCGGCCCGATCCGGCCTCGGTGCCGCCGCGGCTCGGACGCACGATCTATCGGATGGTGCAGGAGTCGCTCACCAACGCCCGAAAACACGCGCCTGGGGCACCGGTCCGGGTCCGGGTCGAGGCCCGATCTGCAGGGCTGCGGCTGGTCGTCGAAAATCCGTTGCTTGCTGGGAGTGGAGTGCCCGATGTCCCTGGTGCGGGCCTCGGGCTCACCGGACTGGCCGAGCGGGCGGTGCTGGCCGGTGGCACTTTCGAGCATGCTGCCCTGGACGGCCGGTTCGTCGTGCGGGCCGAGTTGCCCTGGGGAAAGGAAGAGCCGTGACCGACGACCACCCATCGATGGCTGCACCGGCCACAGTGCTCATCGTTGACGACGATCCCCTGGTGCGCGCGGGATTGGGCATGATCCTCGGTGGCGCACCGGACCTGCGGGTGATCGGTGAAGCCGCCGACGGTGCCGCAGGGGAGCGGCTAGTAGCCGAGCTGTGCCCGGATCTCGTGCTCATGGACATCCGGATGCCGGTGCGTGACGGGCTCATGGCGACTGCGGCGATCCGGGCCCGGCCGAACCCACCACACGTCGTCGTGCTCACGACCTTCGACGCCGACGAGTCAGTGTTGGGCGCTCTCCGGGCTGGAGCCAGCGGCTTCTTGCTCAAGGACACCCCACCTGGTCAGATCGTCGAGGCGCTCCGGCGGGTGCTCGCTGGGGAGCCGATGCTGTCTCCGGCAGCCCTCAGCCGGGTCATCGCCGCAGCCACCGAGCCGGCTCCGCCGGGGCAGAGCGATGCCAGGACCAGTCTTGACGCGCTCAGCGACCGCGAACGCGAGGTGGCCCTGGCAATCGCCCGGGGCCTGACGAACGCCGAGATCGCTGCCGAACTGTTCATGAGCGTGGCGACCGTCAAAGCACACGTGACTCATCTGTTCGGCAAGCTCGACGTGGAGAATCGGGTCCAGATCGCGATCCGGGTCCATGACGCCGGGCTGGCCTGATTCTCGATTCGGTGCGCTGGACTATTCAGTGATCTCTTCCCACTTGTCTCCGCGTAATCCCAACCTGGATGTGATCTTCCGGTATGGATCACCACTCGCTTGCTTGTAGTTATACTGGAACGCGTAGAGGTTAAGCTCTTGCGTCACGAGTGTGGTGCCCTCAAGAGTGGATTGGAGGATAGTTCGGGAGATAGGGCCGTATTCATTTCCCGGCAGCGTGTCGCCCCCCATGTAGGGCACGGCGAAACGATTGAGCTTTCCACCTTCTTGTTGGAAGACATTGATGGATGCCATTTTTCCGGACTGTCCCGCGCAACAGGCGTCAGGCTCTGCGCCTGCGCAGATAAAGGAAATGACTACTTCGTTGCGACCATCGCCGTTGACGTCTGCGCGACCCAGGATCTGGGTCTCAATGATGTAGTTGACATTATACTCGTCGACACTACCTGACCATCCGGTTCCATTGCGCAGTTGCACATCGAGCTGCGACGGCCATCCCATCTCGCCGTCGTAGCAAGCCCCGGCGGGGATCGTTGCATTCAGCAATTCTTCGTCGCTCATGACGTGCGGTAGCTGCTCCGCGATGTCATCCTGGACGGCGCCGAGAACCTGGTTCGTCAGCTCGGTGCTACGCATGAGGTTGGCATGGAAGCAGGCTCCGCTTACTTCAAGTGGTGACTGGGCAACCTCATCAGTGGCTCGAAGGTTCACGATCTGTAAGGTGGTATCGGTGGCGCCGCGCACGACATTCAGCTGGTAGTGACAGTCGATTCCGTAGGTGGCAGCGCCAGGGGGTTGAGCTGAGCTACGGGTGACGACGAGATCGCCGAGGCTCACGTCGGTGGTCTCCCACGGTGAGGCAAACCAGCCGACTCGTGGCACGGCCCACTGCGTGTCACCGGCTAGGGCGGTCACTTTCACGCCGGGGGGGAAGTCGGGAAGGGCGGCCAGCTCCCCGGATCCAGTCCGGAGCGCGCGCCCTGCTTCGCCGGTGAACGCGTCGATGAGGGGCATGTTCCGGCAGATGCCGCCCATCTCGGAGTTCTCCGTCATTTGATCAGTGCAGGCGCTCAAGAGCAGCCGTAAGACGGTCGCTTGTTGAACGGCGAGCGCGCCATCTACTGCACCGCCTAGCAGCATCGCGGCGATCGAGCCTGAATGGGGAGTGCCGAGGGTGATGACCCGGCTCACCTTGGCTTCCCGGCCGCCTTCACTCAGGGCCTGGCGAGCTACCAGGCCGCCCATGGAGTGCCCCACGATGATCACTTTCTGACCGGACTTCTCGTGTAGGCAGTCGATGACCTTGCCCAGGTTCGGTCCCAAGCGTTCGTCGGTCACCCATCTGGCCGAGTACTTGTGATAGTCGAACGTGAAGACTGCGGCACCCGGAAGGTCTTGAATCTGACCGATGAGTGAGCGGGTCACGTCGACCGACCACGGAGAGCGCGCTGACAGGTCGACGAGGTGGGAAAACGTGCCGGGATGCCTCTCATCGCCGTCGTTGGGGTGAGTGGATCGCGAGGCCCAACCGGGCACGAAGACGACCGGCACCCACAGGTCATCGGGGCCGCTGACGTACTGCAGGGGCTTTCCGTCCGGCGTCGTTTCGGCTGGGCTGATCGGGGCGAACTCGACGACGTCGCCATCGAGGTCAAGGTCGTCGGAGGTGCAGCCCCAGCTCTGCGGCGCCGGTTCCGAGGGCCCGCTTGGGTGCCCCTGAGCTGCCGGCATGGCAACTGTGAGCGTCAAGGCGACTGCGGCCAGCAGGCACGTCAGGACCGGTAGTTCACGAGCGCGCCTCATGTGTTCTCCGGCGTCATCTCGATGGTGGACAGGATCTTCCATTCCCCTTCGTGGAGGACGGCCACGGCTAGGTAGAGCTTCTCTTCACCGCCGGGGCCGGTAACAGTCACTTCCATCGTGCCTCCGGTCCCGGTCCCATCGGACGACCAGGTATCGCTGTGAGGAGTCACCGTGCTGCCGTCTGGGACTCCCGCACGGGCCTGATCTCCACTGAGGCCGAGCGCCGGATGCGCGACTGCCGCAGGATCTCTGGCTAGTTCCGCAATCACCTCCGCCACCTTCGCTGAGGGGTCCGCAGCTGCGCTCGCCGAGCTGGCTGTCGGGGCGGCCGGTGGTGTTTTTCCAACTGATTCTTCATCGCCTGCGCACCCTGAGAAAAAGAGAACGAGGGTGCAACTGACGATCCACCGAACAAGCTGTTGCATCTTCTGATAGTAGCGAATCAAATACTCGCACCCGGAGCTGGTTTTCTTGCTTCGTGTCAGGGGCTTGAAGGTGCGCTCAGCCCTGTCGATCCGGCGGCGTGATGCGGCATACTCAGGAGCGGACGAGTCGGTCAGGCGGTCGCGTCGCCGGCCCTGCGCGTGCGCGGGATCGGTGCCGAGGAACGTCCGGGCTCCGCAGGGCAGGGTGGTGGCTAACGGCCACCCGGAGTGATCCGAGGGACAGTGCCACAGAAAACAGACCGCCGTGCCGAACCGCTGGCCCCGGGCCGGCAGGCGGTGCGGTAAGGGTGAAACGGTGGTGTAAGAGACCACCAGCGGCCGGGGTGACCCGGCCGGCTTGGTAAACCCCACCCGGAGCAAGCTCGAGCAGTCGACGACCGAGGGCGGCCCGCCCGATGCCGACGGGTAGAGCGCTGGAGCCGGTCAGCAATGGCCGGCCGAGATGGATGACCGCCACCGTGGGGGCGGCGGTGCCTCGCACCGCGGCACCACGGGACAGAACCCGGCGTACCGACCGACTCGTCCACCTGCGCCATACCGCGGACACCGGCGGCCGCCCCGACGAGCCGTTGTTAGGGTCGCCGATATGCCCATTGGCGTGGACTTCGGCACTACTCGCACCATCGTCGCTTTCGGCGACCGCGGTAACTACCCGGTCGTGGCCTTCACCGACGACGACGGTGACGCTCACGAGTTCTTCCCCTCCGTCGTGGCGCGGGGCCCCGACGGGCTGTTGTTCGGTTTCGCCGCACTGAGTGCGGCCCGGGCGGGGGCACCGACCATCAGGTCGTTCAAGCGAGCGCTCGCCGACCCGGGCACCAGTCCGCAGACGACGATCCGGGTCGGTGACCTCGAGGTGACCCTCGTCGACCTGCTCGCCGGGTTCTTCGAGGCGCTCCTGACCGCGCTGCGGACCGCCAGCAACGCTGCCGACTTCGCCCTCGGCGACCCACCCGAGGCGGTCGTCTCGGTGCCGGCGCACGCCCACGGTGCGCAACGCTTCCTCACTTTGGAGGCGTTCCGGCGGGCCGGTTTCACCGTCGTGTCGATGATCAACGAACCATCGGCCGCCGGTTTCGAATTCACCCACCGGCAAGCCAAAGCACTGACCTCCCGGCGCAACCGGGTGCTTGTCTACGACCTTGGTGGCGGCACCTTCGACGCCTCGGTCGTGCAGGTCGAGGGCACCGGGCACACGGTCGTGACCTCGCTCGGGATCAACCGGCTCGGTGGCGACGACATCGACGAAGCCCTGGCCGACCTGGTCATCCACGCCGCCGGTGTCGCGCCCGGCTCGTTGTCCGGCACCGAAGCGACCGCGCTCGTCGACGAGTGCCGCGATGCCAAGGAGCGGCTGGCCCCGCAGACCAAGCGGATCACCGTCGATGTCGCCGGGCAGCTGGTCACTGTGTCGGTCGATGACTTCTATGCCGCCGTTACCCCGTTGATCGAACGGTCGGTCGGCGTCATGGGTCCGCTCGTGGCCGCCCTCGGCGAAGAGGGCGCCGACCTGGGCACGGTTGCCGGGCTCTACCTCGTCGGTGGCTCCAGCAGCCTGCCGTTGGTGCCGAGACTGTTGCGTGCCCGCTACGGCCGACGGGTGCACCGCTCGCCTTACCCGGCCGCTTCGACCGCGATCGGGTTGGCGATCGCCGCCGACACCAGCGCCGGCTATTCGCTGACCGACCGGCTCTCACGTGGCTTCGGGGTCTTCCGGGAGCGTGACGGTGGTCGAGCCATCGGTTTCGACGAGATCTTCGGCCCGGACCTGACCGTCGTGCCAGGGGAGCGGGTGACGGTGACTCGCCGCTATCGGGCCGCGCACAACGTCGGATGGTTCCGTTTCGTCGAGTATGCGGCGATCGACCAGCAGGGCGACCCCAAGGGCGACCTCACGCCGTTCGCCGAGGTGCTGTTCCCCTTCGACCCACAGGTGCAGGGGCAGAGCGCGACGACCCGGGGCACGGCGACCCGCAAGGCTGCCGCGCAGACCGCTGCTCGGATCGACCGCCTGCTCAGCGGCATCCCAGTCGAACGTCGTGACGACGGCCCACTCGTCGAAGAGTCCTACACCGTCGACGAGCACGGCATCATCGAGGTGACCTTGCGTGATCTTGACACGGGATATGAGCAGGTCTGCGCTGTGCGGGCCTGATCCGCGCCGCGCCCTCATGGGCGTCATCGTGGTCGTGACCCCGCCACCGCTGCCGGGCTCGAGGTGCTCGTGCCTGGTCAGTGCCGGAAGGCAGCGCCCATGACCGCGGCCGGCCCGCGCGTTCGGCCGCCACTGTGGACCCGCTCGTTCGTCCTGCTGACCCTGGCAAACCTGGGTGTCTTCGTCACCTTCTACATGCTCGCGGCCACGCTGGCCGGGTATGCCGTCATCGCCTACGGCGCTTCACCCTCGGAAGCAGGGCTGGTCAGCTCGATCTTCTTCATCGGCGGCACGATCGGCCGATTCGTCGTCGGGCGGGCGCTGGCCCGCCTCGGCAGCCGGGTGGTCGTGCTCGGCTCGACGGCCTGGCTGCTGGCGACCTGCCTGCTCTACTTGCTGCCCAGCACCTTGACCAGCATGCTCGTCATCCGGGTGCTGCACGGCATCGGCTTCGGTTTCGCGGCCACGGCACTGGCCAGCACCGTCATGGGTGCGGTCCCGGCCACCCGGCGCGGGGAAGGGTCGGGCTGGTTCACCGCCGGAATGGCGGTGGCCACCGGACTGGCCCCGGCCGTCGGGCTGTGGCTGCTGCGGACCCCCTTGGGGCAGTCAGGGGTCTTCATGGTCACCGCTGCCTGCGCCGCCGTCGCCGTGCTGACCCCGCTGCTCGTGCGCCGCGACCTGCCCGGCCGCATCCGCCGGGGCACCGATGACCCACCCCACGAATCCGGTCTGGCCAGTCTGCTCGAGTGGCGCACCATGCCGATCGGGCTGGCCGTCGGGTTCTGTGCCTTCCCGTTCTCGACGATCCTCGCCTTCCTCAACCCGTATGCCGTCGAGCACGGGCTCACCGACGCCGCCGCGTTCTACTTCCTCGCCTATGCCGTCGTCATCGTGGTCAGTCGACCGGTCGCCGGACTCGTCCAGGACCGGTACGGCGACGACATCGTCACGGTGCCGGTCATGCTGTCGCTGGCCGCCGGCACCGTGCTCACGGCCGTGGCCCCGAACGGGACCGTCCTCGTGCTGGCCGGTGGGCTGCTCGGCCTCGGATACGGCACGCTGACCTCGGTCGGGCAGGCGATCGCGGTCGGGCGCGCCGGTGCAGCGCGGGTTGGCGTCGGGGTCGCCACCTACTTCTTGCTCGTCGACCTGGGCACCGGTCTCGGCCCGTTCACGCTCGGGGCCCTCGTGCCGTCTCTCGGCTACACCGGGACCTTCCTCGTCGGTGCGGCCTTCGTCGGGCTAGGGCTCACGGCATACCTGCTCGTGGCCCGCCGGGTCCGCCCAGCGCCCTAGGGCGTCGTGGTCGACGAGGGCGTGTCGGTCGACTACGGCGTTTCGGCCGACGCAGTGTCAGTGTTGTCTACCAGCGTTGCCGAGCGCGTTGTCTATCAGCGTTGCCGATCAGCGTTGCCGATGGGCCAGGTAGTAGCGCACCAGCGACCGGGTGGAGGCGTCCTGGGCGGCCAAGGCCGAGTCGTCTCCGGCGACGGCCGGCTCGAGCTGCTTGGCCAGTTGCTTGCCCAGCTCGACCCCCCACTGGTCGAAGGAGTCGATGCCCCAGACGATGCCCTGGGTGAAGGTGATGTGCTCGTAGAGCGCCACCAGCTGCCCGACCACCGCGGGGGTCAGCGCCGGGGCCATGATCGAGGTGGTCGGCTTGTTCCCGGCGAAGACCCGGGCCGGCACGATCGCCTCCGCGGTGCCCTCGGCTCGCACCTCGTCGGCAGTCTTGCCGAAAGCCAGGGCGGCGGTCTGGGCGAAGAAGTTCGCCAAGAACAGCTCATGCACATCGGCTGCGCCGTCTTGCGCCGGGTAGGCCGGAGTGGCCACGGCGATGAAGTCGGCCGGGATCAGCTGAGTGCCTTGGTGGATGAGCTGATAGAAGGCGTGCTGACCGTTCGTGCCCGGCTCACCCCAGAAGACCTCCCCGGTCGCGGTCGTCACCGGCGAGCCGTCCCAGCGCACCGACTTGCCGTTGGACTCCATGGTCAGTTGTTGCAGGTATGCCGCGAAGCGATGCAGCTGCTGCGCGTAAGGCAGCACGGCGTGTGTGCGCGCGTCGAGGAAGTTGACATACCAGACGTTGAGCAGCCCCATCAGGGCCGGCACGTTGCGCTCCAACGGGGTCGTGCGGAAGTGCTCGTCGACCGCGTGGAAACCGGCCAGCAGCTCGGCGAACCGGTCCGGCCCGATGGCGACGGCCAGCGAGGTGCCGATAGCCGAGTCGACCGAATAGCGTCCACCCACCCAGTCCCAGAAGCCGAAGGCGTTGGCCGGATCGATCCCGAAGTCGGCGACCTTGTCGAGCGCGGTCGAGACGGCGACGAAGTGCTTCGCCACCGCCTCACGGCGCGCGGCATCCGAGCCGTCGATGGCTCCCGCTGCCGTCAGGCCGTCGAGCAACCAGGCGCGCACCAGCCGGGCGTTCGTCAAGGTCTCCAACGTCGTGAACGTCTTGCTGGCGACGATGACCAACGTCGTCTCGGGGTCGAGGTCAGCGGTCTTCTGTGCCGAATCGGTCGGGTCGATGTTGGAGATGAACCGGCATGAAAGCCCTTCTTGCACAAACGGCTCCAACGCCTCGTAGATCATCACCGGCCCGAGGTCGGACCCGCCGATGCCGATGTTGACGACCGTCTCGATCCGCTTGCCGGTCACCCCGACCCATTCCCCGGAGCGGACCCGGTCGGCGAAGTCGTAGACCTTGGCCAGCACCTCGTGCACGTCGTCGTCGACAGCCTGCCCGTCGACCCGCAGGGGCGGGGTGATCCCCTCGGGGCGACGCAGCGCGGTGTGCAGCACGGCCCGGTCCTCGGTGATGTTGATGTGCTCACCGGCATACATCGCGTCGCGGCGACTCTCGAGGCCCACCTGCTGCCCGAGCTCGACCAGCGCGTCGAGGATCTCGTCGGTCAGCAGGTTCTTCGACAAGTCGACGTGCAGGTCGGCCACCTCGAACGTCAAACGGGTGACCCGACCCGGGTCGGTGGCGAACCAGCCGCGCAGATCGGGTAGGAGTGCCTCACGGAGCGAGCCGAGACGGCCCCAGGCCGGTGTGGTCGTCGGGTCGACGGGCGCGATCATGGTGGTGCCTTCCCTCGTCGGTGGCTGCTGGTGTGCTGTCGTGCGGCTCGAGCCGGCCGCACCGGCGCAGAGCATCCCTCACCCTATTCGGTCGTTATGCCGCCTCGGGTCGGGTGTGCTCGCCGTGGCCGTCGCGCTACGGTGAGCCATGCGCGTGCAACACCTTGGACATTCGTGTGTCGTCGTCGAGGTCGCCGATCGGCGCCTGCTCATCGACCCCGGAGGATGGTCGCGCGGCTTCGAGGAGTTGACCGGTCTGGATGCCGTCATCGTCACCCACCAGCACGCCGATCACCTCGACCAAACCCGGTTCCCCGGCGTGGTGGCGGCCAACCCGCAAGCTGCGTTGTATGCCGATCCGCAGAGTGCCGAGATCCTCGGACGATCCGGGTTGGCGGCCCGGTCGCTCGTTGCCGGGTCGGACATCACGCTGGGCGAGGTGACCATCAGCCCACGCGGCGAGAAGCATGCCTTCAACCACGACTGGATGCCCACCGTCGACAACGTCGGAGTCCGGATCAGTGCCCGGGGTGAGCCGACGTTCTTCCACCCCGGGGATGCCCTCGACGCCGACACCGGCCCGGTCGATCTGCTCGCCGTGCCCGTCAACGCCCCGTGGTGCGCGGTGCGCGACACGATCGCCTTCGTGCGCCGGGTGGCACCCGGCGGCATCGTGCCCATCCACGACGGCCTGGTCAATCCCACCGGCCGAGCGCTCTATCTCACCCACGTGGTCAACCACGGCGTCGCTGGCGATCGTGCCGGTGGTGCCGACGAAAAGGTCACTCTGCATGACCTGGCCGGTCAGGGCGCGGTCACTCTGCCCTGACGGCCTGCCGACCTCAGCGCTCGGCGGCCAACGCGGCGGCGCCGATAATTCCGGCGGCGTTCTGCAACAGAGCCGGGACGATCGGGGTGCGCAGCGACAGCCGCGGCAAGAACCTCTCGGCCTTCCGAGACACCCCGCCGCCCACGACGATGAGGTCGGGCCAGAAGAGGTTCTCCAAGACCGAGTAGTAGCGCTGCAGCCGCGGCGCCCACTCCTTGAAAGAGAGAGCCTCACGCTCGCGGGCACCGGCCGAGGCGTGCGACTCCGCGTCCCGTCCGTCGATCTCCAGGTGACCCAGCTCGGCGTTCGGGATCAGCACGCCGTTGTGCACGAAGGCCACCCCGATGCCGGTGCCGAGGGTCGTGACGATAACCAAGCCCTGGACGTCCCGCGCTGCGCCGTAACGCAATTCGGCGACCCCGGCGGCATCTGCGTCGTTGACCAGCAGGCAGTCACGGCCGAGTCGCCGGCTGAAGAGCTCTTCCCCGGGGGCATCGATCCACGAACGATCGATATTCGCCGCAGTCCGCACCACCCCGTGCTGCACGACCCCGGGAATCGTGACGCCGATCGGGGCGTCCGCCGGCAGGTCGTAGCTGAAGTGGTCGGCGATCTGGCCGACGACGTCGGCGACCGCTTTCGGTGTCGATTTCGCCGGGGTCGGGATCTTGAGCCGATCCCGGATGAAGCTGCCTTCGTCGAGGTCGACCGGCGCGCCCTTGATGCCGGATCCGCCAATGTCGATGCCTAGTGCCACACGTGTCATGGGGCCCTATCCTCCACTACTGCGCCCGATCGTCCACTACCGCGTCCGGTCAGGGCAGCGTGAGGATTTCGGCGCCCGTCTCGGTGACCAGGATGGTGTGCTCGAACTGGGCTGATCGGCGCCGGTCACGGGTGACGACCGTCCACCCGTCGTCCCACATATCCCAGTCGGCCGTGCCGAGGTTGAGCATCGGCTCGACGGTGAAGGTCATGCCCGGTTCGATGGTGGTGGCGTATGCCGGTGCCGCGTCGTAGTGGGGGATGATCAGGCCGCTGTGGAAGGCCTCCCCGATGCCGTGCCCGGTGAAGTCCCGCACGACTCCGTATCCGAACCGTCGGGCGTAGGCGGAGATGACCCGGCCGATGACGTTGATCTGGCGCCCGGGCGCGACCGCTTTGATGCCCCGGTGCATCGCCTCGCGGGTCCGCTCGAGCAGCAACCGGGACTCCTCGTCGATCTCACCGACGGCGAAGGTGGCGTCGGTGTCTCCGTGCACCCCGTCGAGGAAAGCCGTGATGTCGATGTTGACGATGTCACCGTCCTCGAGGGGGCGGGCGTCCGGGATCCCGTGACACACCACCTCGTTGACGGAGGTGCACAACGACTTGGGGAAGCCTCGGTAGCCCAGGGGTGACGGGTAGGCCCCGTGGTCGAGGATGAACTCGTGACCAACCCGGTCGATCTCGTCGGTGGTCACCCCCGGGGCGATGACCGATGCGGCAGCGGCCAGAGCCTGGGCAGCCAGCTTGCCCACCACTCGCATCCGCTCGATAGTGTCGGTGTCCTTGACCTCGGGACCCCGGTACGGGGTGGGAGCGGGACGACCGACGTACTCGGGTCGCGGAATCGTCGTCGGCACGGCCCGGGGTGCGCTCACGGAATGTGGGGTGATTCGGGACGAGCTGACCGGCATACCTCGGAGTGTAGGCCGTGCGGTCGAGACGCCCCGGATACCCTGGGTGGACGACCCAGCCCGGAAGGAGACCCGTCGTGTCCTGGTGGTTCAACATCCGTTCCGGGTGCGTGCAGAGCGACCACGAGCGGGGTCAGGACGTCGATGTCCTCGGACCCTACGAGACCCGGGAAGAGGCCGAACGAGCCCTGGAGACGGCCCGGGCAAAGACCGAGGCGTGGGACGCCGAGGACCGCGAGTGGGACAACCGTGGGGCCGAGCCCGGGTGGAGCGCCGACTAGCGGGTTCGCACTGCGGCCACCGAGGCTAGGGCCCCGCATTCGTTTCGTACCTGCCAGGAAGACCACTGAGGGCAGCTGGGTGGGATCTGGGGGATCGGGGGGAGCTGGGGAGATTCGGGGCAATAGGGCAGGATCGTCGTATGGACCGCCAGCAAGAGTTCGTCCTGCGCACCATCGAAGAGCGCGAGATCCGCTTCGTCCGACTGTGGTTCGCCGACGTCGTCGGCACCCTCAAGTCGGTGGCCATCGCACCGGAGGAGCTGGAAGGCGCCTTCGCCGAGGGGATCGGCTTCGACGGCTCGGCCATCGAGGGTTTCGCCCGGATCTACGAGTCGGACATGCTCGCCAAGCCCGATGCGTCGACGTTCCAGGAGTTGCCGTGGCGGGGGGAGCGCCCCGGCACGGCCCGGATGTTCTGCGACATCCTGACACCTGACGGTCAACCCAGCTATGTCGACCCGCGACACGTCCTGCGGCGCGCGCTGGCCAGGGCGGCCGAGCAGGGATTCACCTTCTACACCCACCCCGAAATCGAGTTCTTCCTCTTCGAAGCCGACCGGCTCGGCAAGCGCGGCAAGCGTGCTCGACCTGGCAAGCGCAGCCGTCCAGTGCCGGTCGACGACAGCGGTTACTTCGACCATGTGCCCAAAGGGGCCGCCCAAGACTTCCGGCGGGCTGCGACCACCCTGCTCGAGACGATGGGTATCTCGGTCGAGTTCAGTCATCACGAAGGGGCACCCGGCCAGAACGAGATCGACTTGCGGTCCGCCGATGCGTTGAGCACGGCGGACAACATCATGACGTTCCGCACCGTGGTCAAAGAGGTGGCTCTCCAACACGGCATCCAGGCCTCGTTCATGCCAAAACCGTTCCGGGAATATCCCGGGTCGGGCATGCACACCCACATGTCTCTCTTCGAGGGTGACACCAACGCTTTCCACCAGAGTGGGGCGCCCTACCAGCTCTCCCAGACCGGGCGCCAGTTCATTGCCGGGTTGTTGCGGCACGGAGCCGAGATCACCGCCGTGACCAACCAATGGGTCAACTCGTACAAGCGGCTGTGCGGCGGAGGTGAAGCGCCCGCGTACCTGACCTGGGGTCACAACAACCGCTCGGCGCTGGTTCGTGTCCCGATGTACAAGCCCGACAAGGACAACTCGACGCGCGTCGAACTGCGCTCGATCGATTCGGCGTGCAACCCCTATCTCGCCCTTGCGCTCATCCTCTCTGCCGGGCTCAAAGGGATCAGCGAAGGATACGAGCTGCCACCCGAGACCGAGGACGACGTCTGGCAGCTCACCCCGGCCGAACGCCGGGCCATGTCGATCGAGCCGCTGCCCACCTCGCTCGGGCGCGCGTTGGAGATCATGGAAAGCAGCGAATTGGTGGCGGAAACCCTCGGCGAGGATGTCTTCGACTTCTACCTGCGCAACAAGCGCGCCGAATGGCGCGAGTACCGCCAGCAGGTCACCCAATTCGAGCTGGATCGATATCTGCGCCTCTGAACAGGTGACCGTGTCGATGTCCAATCGTCTCGATCGTCCAGCCGTCCCGAAAGGGTGGTGAGGGTGGAGCGTTCGTCCACAGCGGCCGCGCAGCTGGCCCGACTCGGCTTCGTCGACAGCGGCAAAGCCGCCGGGTTGTTGCGGGACCCGGCGCTGCTCAGACTGCTCGGCGGGGCTCTGGTGGCCCCGACCGAATCCGCTGATGCATCGATCGCCGACGAGCTTGACGGGACCACGGGCCCCGCACTCACGAGTCTGGCCGCCGGTCTGGCCGCAGCCGCCGATCCCGACCTTGCCGTCCTCGGGTTGGTGCGACTGGCCGAAGCCGTGCTGCGGCGAGCCGATCACGACGAACCGGGGGAGGCCGGGCACGACCCGGCAGCGCTCTGTGAACTGCTGACGACGGATGACCCCCGCCGGCACCGGCTGCTGGTCACCCTCGGGGGCTCCCGGGCCCTCGCGGACCACCTCGTGGTACACCCCGAGCACTGGCCGGCGGCTGCCGACGCCACCCCGGCCGGTCCCGACCAGGTGCGGTCACGACTCGTCGATGCGGTCACCCCGGAAGCTCGTGGGCACCGCTCACCCGAAGACGCCTTACGGGTGGCCTATCGGCGCGAGCTGGTGCGGATCGCGGCCCTCGACCTGTCGTCCGATGACCCTGTGGCATATCTGCCGTCCGCTGCCGAGTCGTTGGCCCGACTCGCCGAAGCAGCGTTGGACGCCGCGCTCCAGATCGCTCGGGAGAGTTACGGCCCCGGCCACGAGGATTGCCGACTCGCGATCATCGGCATGGGCAAGACCGGCGGTGGTGAGCTGAACTACGTCTCCGATGTCGATGTCATCTTCGTCGTCGAGCCCTCGGCCGGCGTGGCCGAGGAGCGTGCTGTGAAGGTCGGTACCGCGTTGGCGACCGCAACGATGAAAGCCTGCTCCGCCACCACCGCAGAGGGCACGTTGTGGCCGGTCGATGCAGCGCTGCGGCCGGAGGGCAAGGCCGGCCCGCTGGTGCGCACTATCGCCAGCCACAGGTCCTACTACGAGAGGTGGGCCAACACCTGGGAGTTCCAAGCACTGCTCAAAGCATGGGTGTCGGCCGGTGACCAGGAGCTCGGACAGGCATATCAGGAGATGATCGCCCCGTTCGTGTGGGGAGCGGCCGGGCGGGACAATTTCGTCGAAGACGTCCAGGCGATGCGCCGCCGGGTCGAGAAGCACGTCCCGGCCGGTGAGGCCGATCGCCAGCTCAAGCTCGGGCCGGGCGGCTTGCGGGACGTCGAGTTCTCCGTGCAACTGCTTCAGCTCGTGCACGGACGCCACGACCAGTCCTTGCGCTCGGCCACGACTCTCGAAGCACTGCATTCCCTGTCGCGGGGTGGCTACGTAGGCCGCGACGACGCGGACACACTGGACACGGCATACCGCTTCTTGCGCACGCTCGAGCACCGGATCCAGTTGTACCGGCTGCGCCGCACCCACCTGATGCCTACCGATGAGTCCGAGCTCCGGGTCCTGGGCCGGGCCGTCGGCCTCGGCGGTGGCGGCAGCGACCCGGCTGCCGCGGTCGTGCAACGCTGGCAGCGGATGGCTCGGGAAGTCCGCCGGATCCACAAGCGGCTCTTCTACCGGCCGCTGCTCGCGGCGGTGGCGCGTCTGTCGTCCGACGACTCCAGCCTGTCCCCGGCACAGGCCCGCGAGCGACTGGCTGCGCTGGGTTTCCGCGACCCGGCCGGTGCCATGCGTCATCTCGAGGCACTGACGACCGGAGTGAACCGGGCTGCAGCGATCCAACGGACCCTGCTGCCGGTCATGCTCGAATGGTTCGCCGACGAAGCCGATCCGGATGCCGGGCTGCTTGCGTTTCGGCGGGTGAGTGACGGATTGGGTAGCACCCACTGGTATCTCAAGATGCTCCGTGACGAGGGCAGCGCTGCCGAACGCTTGGCTCATGTGCTCGGATGCAGCCGGTATGCCGCCGACCTGCTGATCGCGTCGCCCGAATCGGTGTCGCTGCTCGGTGATCCCGACGGCCTGACGCCTCGCTCCCAGCAGGCCCTGGCGCTGACGTTGCGCACTGCCGCACGCCGGCAGCCGAGCCCGGAGAAAGCGTTGGCCGCCGTCGGTGCCCTGCGGCGTCACGAGTTGTTGCGGATCGTGCTCGGTGAACTCACAGGGGAGTTCGACCGGACCCAGGTCGGCGCGGCCCTGGCCGACCTGGCCGCGGCAACCATCGAGGCCGCCCTGGACGTCGCGCAGGCCCGGGTCGATCAAGCCGATAAGGCCACTGGTGGCCTCGGCGTCCACCTGCTCGTCGTCGGGATGGGCAGCTTCGGTGGCCGGGAATTGGGCTACGGCTCGGACGCCGATGCGCTCGTCGTGCACCGCGCTGCTGCTGGGGTCGACGACGAGCGGGCACAGCGGCAGGCGGTGGCTGTCGTGCAAGAGCTGGTTCGGCTCCTTCCGGCGCTGGGCTCGTATGCGGTGTCGCTGGACCTGGACCTGCGTCCGGAAGGCAAGAACGGGCCGTTGACCCGCAGCCTGAGTTCTTTCGAGTCCTACTACGGGCGGTGGGCCGAATTGTGGGAGTTCCAGGCACTGCTTCGCGCACGGGCCATCGCCGGTGATGCCGATCTGGCGACCGACTTCGTCCGGCTCATCGACCCGTTGCGCTATCCGACTGGTGGGCTGGACACGGGGCAGGTGCGGGCCGTCCGTCGGATGAAGGCCAGAGTGGAGAGCGAGCGCCTGCCCCGGGGTGCTGACCCCCGGACGCACCTCAAGCTCGGGCGCGGTGGCCTGGCCGACGTCGAGTGGACGGTTCAGCTCGTCCAGTTGCGTGAGGCGGCCGAGCACCCCGAGCTGCGGGTCACCAGCACGTTGGCGGCACTGGATGCAACCGAAGGGCTCGGGCTCGTTGAACCCGCGCAGGCCGAGGTGCTGCGGTCGGCCTACCGGATGGCCGGGATGATGCGCGACGCCATCGTGTTGTGGCGCGGCCGGCCCGCCGAGACGGTGCCGTCCGATCTGCGCGACGCTGACGGAATCGGCCGGATCATCGGCCGGGAACCGGGCACCGGGTCCGGCCTGCACGAAGACTACGTGCGCCAGGCCCGGCGAGCCCGCGCAGTGGTCGAACGCCTCTTCTACGAGTCGGCCTGACGACACCAGTTACTGTCCGTGCGGTCGGGTGTGGTTCGCTAGATGTCGTGACGTTGCGAGTCTTTCTCCTCGACGACCACGAGATCGTTCGTCGGGGATTGCGGGAGCTGTTGACCCTGTCCGGCGATATCAAGGTCGTCGGCGAGTCGGGCTCGGCCCTCGAGGCCGAGCGGCGGATACCTGCGTTGCGGCCCCACGTGTGTGTGCTCGACGCCCGCCTGCCCGACGGGTCCGGGATCGATGTCTGCCGGGCAATCCGCGCGGTTGACCCGCAGTTGCGGGCCCTGATCCTCACTTCCTACGACGACGATCAGGCACTGCGGGCCGCGGTGCTGGCCGGGGCTTCGGGATACGTGCTCAAGGACATCCGCGGCACCGATCTGGTGTCGGCGATCCGACGCGTCGCGGCGGGCGAACAACTCCTGTCACCCGACGTGCTGGCCCGAGCACGGAGAAATCTCGCCGAAACGTCGGTGGATCCACGACTGCGCTCGCTAACCCCACAGGAACGCCGCATCCTCGAACACATCTCCGAAGGGCGTACGAATCGGCAGATCGCCGAAGGTATGTTCCTCGCGGAGAAAACGGTGAAGAACTACGTCACCTCGATTCTCGACAAACTGGGTATGGACAGTCGCACCCAGGCTGCGGTTTTCGCCGCCACCCATCCCACCCGAATGCCCAGACTGGGGTAGTGAGAGGTAGACCCTTGGCGCCGAGGGACTTTTGGCCCTGATCGTGTTTCCGGACCAGGCGCGACGATTATTGGGTGACTACCATGCAGCAGGAGCCCCGGGCGGCTTTCCTGCCGGGGTTGTCCAGAGATGTGATCGCCAGGCTCGTCGACGACGGGCAGGCTCAATCGGTGGCCGAAGCAGCTGTTGCCGAGGCGGTTGCCCGGGGAGCTCGCGTGCGTTTCGTGCAGGTTGTCGACCCCGGGTTGACGCCTGAGGATCAGTGCCGGTCCGACCAAGCCACGTTCGGGGCTGCGTTGCGGGCCTTACGCGGCTCCCGCGGCATACCGTGTCGTTTCGAGTTGGTCACGGGCGACCCGACTGGAACGCTTCTCGAGCTGGCCGAAGCAGCTTCGGCGATCGTCGTCGGAGCCGAGCCGGGTGACGGAATCCTGGTCCAGCAATGCCGCCAACACAGTGACTGTCAGATCGTGACCGTCCCGGTCGGGGCTGCCTGACCTCGTCCCGGCCATTCCGGCAATGTCCGTGAGGCCGGCATTGCCGGGGTCCTACCGGACCGGCCTGCGGGACCCGGGGACTAACATCCCATCCGTGATCAATGACGAAGGCTCGCTCCGGCTGCCACAGTCCGGCGCGGCCATCGCCACGCTGCTCGACGCCGTGCTGTCGGTCGGTCGCAACCTCGATCTGACCGAGGTGCTCAGCCGGATCGTCCAGAGTGCCTGCGACATGGTGGGGGCCCGCTACGGGGCGCTCGGGGTATTGCGCCCAGACGGTCAGGGTCTCATGGAGTTCGTCACCACGGGGTTGAGCCTCGCCGAGGCCGAGGCCATCGGCGCTCAACCGCGCGGCATTGGAGTGCTGGACCTGCTCACCAACGAATGCAGATCACTACGCCTACCCGACATCGCGTCGCACCCCGCGTCGACGGGATTCCCGCCCGGACACCCGCGGATGACGAGTTTCCTCGGGGCGCCGATCCGGATCCGGGGCCAGGTATTCGGCAACCTCTATCTCACCGACAAGATCGGTGGACCAGAGTTCACCGACGACGACGAGGCGCTTGTGGCGGCGCTTGCGGTCGCTGCCGGGATGGCCATCGACAACGCTCGCCTGTTCGAGACCACGCGGCGGCAACAACAGTGGTCCGAAGCTTTGGGCGCCACCAGCCAAGCTCTGTTGTCCGGCCTTGACCAGCGCCAGGCCCTGGCCCAGCTGGCCGAGCGAGCCTGCGCCGCAGCCGAGGCCGGGCTAGCGGTCATCGCTCTCAAGGGTCGCGACGGCAGTCTGGTCATCGAAGCCGCGACCGGTCCCGATCCGCAGGCCAGTGTCGTCCTCGGCACAACATTGACCGACCCGCACTGGTTCACCATCCTCGCCTCGGCAGAGCCGCTGCTGCTGCTGTCGAAACACGGCGAGTCAGCTGCCGACCCTCCGGCCGGCGTGCTGCGCGCGAGCACGGGCCTGGCTCAGCATGGGCGCACCGCAGTGGTCCCGATGACGGTGCGGCCCGGCACCGAGGCGATCGGGTTGCTCATCGTCGGGTGGGATCAACCGGAGACGCACGTGCCGTACGACGTCGCGGAGCCGCTCAAGCAGTTCGCCGACCAGGCGGCGGTCACCCTGGTGGCGGGATATGCGCAGCGGGACCGGGCCCGGATGACCGTGCTCGAGGACCGCGAACGGATCGCCCGCGACATGCACGATGTCGTCATCCAGCGCCTGTTCGCCACCGGTCTCGGGTTGCAGTCGGCGGCCCGGGTGGCCGAGGAGGGCTACGTACGGGTCCGGATCAACGAGGCGGTCGACCAACTCGACCTGGCGGTTCGCGACATCCGTGAGACCATCTTCGAGCTGCACCACGCGCAGGCGACGCCGTTCCCGCAACAGGTGTTGGAGTTGGCGGCCGGCTTTGCCGGACCCTTGGGATTCACCCCACAGGTCGAATTCGACGGTCAGTTGGACCGGGTCGAGGTGCAACTCGGGCTGGACGTGTTGGCCGTGGTGCGTGAGGCGCTGTCCAACGTGGCCCGGCACGCGAGAGCGGGTTGGGTCGGAGTACGCCTCGGTGTCGAGACCGACTCGGTGTGGGTGGCCGTCGAGGACGACGGCGCGGGTTTCACCGAGACCGGGCGCCGCAGTGGGCTGGCCAATCTGGATCGGCGGGCACACCTGCGCGGTGGCGCATTCGAGGTGCGGCGGGCCGGGCAGCGGGGCACTCGCCTGATCTGGCGGGTTCCACGGCTCACCCCTGACACGTGATACCCCCTGGGGTATAAGCTAGGCTGCATACAATTGAGCCAGGGGCCAGTTGAGACCGCGACCCCACGATCCTGAGGAGTGTAGTGATGTCCGAGTCGGCGAAGACCGCGGCTGCGCCTGTCCTTCCGGCGGGGAGCGTCGCGTACTTCCCGGTAACGCTTTTCGCTGCCGTCATGGGCATCGGCGGGCTGTCGCTGGCGTGGCGCCGGGCCGCCATGGTGTGGGGCACCCCGAGTTGGATTCCCCTCGCGTTGTTCTGGGTGGCCGCCGCTGTCTTCGTGCTCGTGGCAGCGTTGTATGCCACCAAGTGGGTGCGGTACCCGGCTGCGGCCCGGGCCGAGCTGCGGCACCCGGTTCGGATGAGCTTCGCGCCGGCGCTGACGATCGCCATTCTTGTGCTTGCCGCGGCTGGACAGTCGGTCATGCCAACGGTGGCTAGCGTTGCGTGGTGGATCGGTGCGTTCGGTCACCTGGTGGCGACCCTGGCTGTGGCCAGGGCCTGGATGAACCGGCCCGACATCGGGGTGGAGCAGGTGACGCCCGCTTGGTTCATTCCGGTCGTGGGTAACGTCGTGGCCCCCCTGGGCGCTGAGACCATCGGATCACCGACGTTGGCCTGGATGTCGTTCGGGCTCGGTGTGTTGGCCTGGTTGGCCGTGTTGCCGCTGGTCATGCACCGCTTGCTCCTCGGCTCGACCCCACTTCCGACGAAACTCCGGCCGACTCTTGGCATCCTTGTTGCCCCACCTGCCATTTCTCTCGTGTCCTTGTCCGTGCTCGTAGGCCCCGCTCTCGATGGTGTCAAGCTCGTGCTCTTCGGGGCGGCGGTTGGCTTCGCCGTCCTCGTTGTGATCCAGCCGGGCCAACTCCGGCTGCCTTTTGGTCTGCCGTTCTGGGCCTACACCTTCCCGTCCGCCGCCCTCGCGGCGGCCGCGATCACCGTGGATCGAGCTGCGACCATGGCCTCCCCCGACGGCGCCGTCAACCCCGCATATCACGGATTGGCTTGGGTGCTGCTGGTCGTGACGACGCTGGTCGTCACCTTGGTGTCGGTGTTCACGGTGCGGCTTGCCTTCCAGAACCGCATCTGCTTGCCCGAGTGACCGGGCCAGGTCAGCCAGGTGGCCCTGGAGAGCATCGGATGGCTCCGCACCGAGATCTCGTTGCCCCGTCCACCAACCACGTCCATCGATCAGTGAAGGACCATCACATGAGTTCGCTGCCTTCGGCTACATCCGTTCGCCCACGTCACTCCCGGCTGCGACGGGCTGCGGTCGTCGCGCTCGCCGTGGTCGCCCTGGCGCCTGCTGGGTGTTCCACCGACACGGCGGATGCCGCCACGCCGGAGACCGCCGGCACCAGCGGCGCTGCGGCGTCGGCGCCCGCCAACGGCGCGGCTGTCGGTGTCGCCGGCTTCGAGGCCGCCAGCAGGTTGCCCGGCACCGTGATCCTCGACGTCCGGACGCCCGCCGAGTTCGCCGCTGGGCACCTGAGTGATGCGGTGAACATCGACGTGGAGGCGGCGGACTTCCGCGCCCGGGTGGGTGCTTTGGACAAGAGCATCCCGTATGCCGTCTACTGCCGGACCGGTAACCGCTCGGCGACGGCGCTGGCGATCATGAAACAACTCGGCTTCACCTCGACCTATCACCTCGCCGGCGGAATCACTTCCTGGACGTCGGCCGGCCGCGAGACCGTCACTGGATGACCTGACGGCCCGGCCCGATTTGCGAAAGATACCCCCGGGGGTATACTGGGAACATGACGACTCGTGATCTCACGGCAGCTGACTTCGAACAGACGATCACCGGCAACGACATCGTCCTTGTCGACTTCTGGGCCGCGTGGTGCGGCCCCTGCCGGCAGTTCGCCCCGATCTTTGAGAAGGCGTCGGAGCAGCACACCGACATCGTCTTCGGCAAGGTCGACACCGAGGCCGAACGAACCCTCGCCGGCTCGGCCGGGATCACGTCGATCCCGACGCTGATGGCCTTCCGTGAGGGTGTGCTCGTCTTCTCGCAGCCCGGTGCCTTGCCGGCTGCCGCCCTTGATCAGGTCATCGACGGGGTCCGTGGTCTCGACATGGAGAAGGTGCACGCGCAGGTTGCCGAGCAGCAGGCACAAGCCTGATCATCGGGGCTGCCGGGACGATCAGCGTTCGGTGCATCTCGCAACCCGTCATCTCGTAACACGGATCAGGGGCCTCGGCGCCATTGCCGAGGCCCCTGTCCGTGTCGTTGGTGCCTGAGCTCTGCCGCCTCTAGCTCGAACCCGGCAGCTTGGCACTCGCAAACGATAGTGCCTCCGGGGTGATCCACGCCACAACTGAATGGAGTGCGTGTCCTTGCTAGACCGGGCGTCAACCGGGGTGCTCAGCGCCCTCGGGGCGGGCCGCCGGTGCCAAGTCCGGTCGCGAGAAGGACCGGCACAGCGACCACTCGCGGCCGAACACAACCGGCGGCGAGCACCATGTCGGTGCGTTGACCAGGGCTCAGAGCTGGTAGGTGCCGTGCACGATGGCCCGCCCGAGGGTGGCGAAGGCGAGCTGGAACGAGACGACGGCTGCCGAGGTGTCCGAGTCGGCCCCCAGACTCTCCTTGTCGACCGCATGCACGACGAAGAAGTAGCGATGGGGATGATCACCGGCCGGGGGAGCGGCGCCCATGAAGGCCTTCGAGCCACCGTCGTTGCGGCACATGAAGGCCGATCCGGGCAACTCGGCCCCCTCGACGCCGACACCGGCAGGCAAGGAAGTCACATCTGCCGGCAAGTCGACGAGCACCCAGTGCCAGAATCCCGAAGGGGTGGGCGCATCAGGGTCGAAACAGGTCACCGTGTAGCTCTTGGTTCCTTCCGGGGCACCCGACCACGACAACTGCGGCGAGCAATTGCCGAGGGCGGCCACCTGGTCGTCGCCGAGCGGTGCCCCGTCGTGCACGTCGTCGCTGCTGACCGTGAACGAGGGGACCGCTGGTAACAGGTCGTAGGGATTGGGCGCAATGGGACGTTCGAGGCTCACCCTCCGACGGTAATACCACGACAGCGCTGAGAGACCGTCTAGGGATGGGCGACTTGTGTGTCCGGCACCACCGGACCGCTGAGACAGCCACCGGTTCGGTGGTCGTTGGGGTGACAAGTAGCAGGTTCGGCCGGAAATGGCGCCTGCGCAGGCGCCATCGGCGGCCGAACCCACTACATGGCAGCTAAGGAACGCTCCGCAGCGTCGCTTCGTCAGATGTCCCGTGCTGGATTGACATCTTCCTCACGACTCGCTCCGCAGCGTCGTTTCGTCAGATGTCCCGCGCCGGATTGACATCTTCCTCACGACTCGCTCCGCAGCGTCGCTTCGTCAGATGTCCCGCGCCGGATTGACATCTTCCTCACGACTCGCTCCGCAGCGTCGCTTCGTCAGATGTCGAAGTACATCTCGAACTCGTGCGGGTGGGGGCGCAACCGGATCGGGTCGACCTCGTTGGCGCGCTTCCAATCGATCCAGGTCTGGATCAAGTCCTCGGTGAACACGTCGCCGTGGAGCAGGAACTCGTGGTCCGCCTCGAGTGCGGCGAGCACCTCGGGCAGCGAGCCGGGCACCTGCTTGATCTCCGCGTGCTCCTCCGGGGGCAGCTCGTAGAGGTCCTTGTCCACCGGCAGCGGCGGCTCGATCCGGTTCTTGATCCCGTCCAGGCCGGCCATCAACTGGGCCGCGAAGGACAGGTAGGGGTTCGCCGACGGGTCGGGGATCCGGAACTCGATCCGCTTGGCCTTCGGTGACGTTCCCGCGATCGGGATCCGCACACAGGCCGAACGGTTGCGGGCCGAGTAGACGAGGTTGACCGGTGCCTCGTAGCCCGGAACGAGCCGGTGGTACGAGTTGACCGTCGGGTTCGTGAAGGCCAGCAGTGCCGGTGCGTGCTGCAACAGGCCACCGATGTACCAGCGAGCCAGGTCTGACAGACCGCCGTAGCCGCTCTCGTCGTAGAACAACGGCTTGCCGTCCTTCCACAACGACTGATGGGTGTGCATACCCGAGCCGTTGTCACCGAACAGCGGCTTGGGCATGAAGGTCACCGTCTTGCCGAGGTCCCAGACGGTGTTCTTGACGATGTACTTGAACTTCATCACGTCGTCGCCGGCAGCCAGCAGCGTGTTGAAGGTGTAGTTGATCTCCTGTTGGCCGGCGGTGCCGACCTCGTGGTGGGCCCGCTCGACGGTGAGGCCAGCACCGGCCATGTTGAGGCAGATCTTGTCCCGCGTGTCGGCGTAGTGGTCGACCGGTGGCACCGGGAAGTACCCACCCTTGTAGCGCGTCTTGTAGCCCCGGTTGCCGCCTTCTTCCTCGCGGCCCGAGTTCCACGCGGCCTCGATCGAGTCGATGAAATAGAAGCCCGCGTTCGGCTGAGTGGCGAAGCGCACGTCATCGAAGATGAAGAACTCCGCCTCCGGGCCGAAGTAGGCCGTGTCGGCGATGCCGGTCGACTTCAGGTAAGCCTCGGCTTTAGCCGCCACGTTGCGGGGGTCACGGCTGTAGGGCTCGTCCGTGAACGGGTCGACGATCGAGAAGTTCATCACGAGCGTCTTCTCGGCGCGGAACACGTCGAGGTATGCCGTCGTCGGGTCGGGGACGAGCTTCATATCCGACTCGTGGATGGCCTGGAAACCGCGGATCGAGCTGCCGTCGAAGGCTGCTCCCTCGGTGAAGAAGTCGGCTGTGACGCTCTCGGCCGGCACGTTGAAGTGCTGCATGACGCCGGGCAAGTCGCAGAACCGGATGTCGACGAACTTCACGTCCTCGTTCTTCAGGTAGTCGAGGACCTCGTCGGCTGAAGTGAACAATCCAACCTCCTGGGAATGGTCCGGGGTGCCGCTGGTACGCCTGGTCGGCTTGGGTGGGCGCGGTCCCCGTCTGGCTTGGGCTCGACGCTGGGACGAGCCGGTCTCCCGACCGTGCAGGGCAAGCACCACACTGTGCCGACGCATCGGGTTCGATGGTTAGGCTACCGGGGTGGTCGATCGTCGTGACGTCGCCTCCTGGTTGCAGGGCCCAGCGGCGCGTATCAAGGCACCTGGTGAGTACCCCGGAGACCGTCTCGGCCTGCCCGAAGAAGGTCGAGGCTCGATCGCGCGGTTCGGTCGTCGACTGGTTGCGGTATTCGTCGACTGGGGCATCTGTCTGCTCATCGCGTATGCCGTGTTCCAGGTGCCGCTGGGACAGTCGGGTGTCCGGAGTTTCGTGCCGTTGGGGATCTTCGCAGTCGAGAACTTACTGCTGCTGCCGACCCTCGGCGCCACGGTGGGCCATCGGCTTCTCGGGCTGGTCATCATGTCGGTTCACGGGCGCAGAGTGACCTTCGTCCAAGCCCTCTTGCGCACTTTCCTACTGTGTCTGGCGATTCCCGCGTTGATCTGGGACCGTGACGGGAGGGGATTGCACGACAAGGCAGCTGCCACCGTGTTGGTCCGGCGTTGATCCGGCGTTGATCCGGCGTTGATTCGGTGTCGAAACACTCCCGCGTTCACACACCGACCGCGTGCCGCGATCAGGGATTCTCCGCCGATGTCGTGCAGGGTCTCAGGAGCGCTTCCGGCTAGCGGAGTCCGGCTTCTTCGAGAGCCTTCTCAAGGGCGTCGACGGCGTTCGGGCCGACACCGTGTCGGTCCTTGATGCGGTCCAAGCCTGCCCTGGCCACGGCCTCGGGCGTCGTGATGCCCGCTGCGTCGCGAGCACGCCGTGCCGGTGCGGCGAGCTGGTCAGGAAGTGGATGCGACACTCGTGGTGTCCTCCCGGGGGAGCCGATCGCGTAAGACGGCAGGGATGACGACAAGACACACGCGTTCGCCGAGGTCGGCGTCGGGAGCGGCCACAGTAGCAGCGTGACCTACCCCCAGCGTGCGGTAGGCGAGATCCTCGATCTCTTCGGTTCGTGTATCAGCCCGGCCTGTTCACGCTCTTTGCTGTCGTGACCACCTCTCTAGTTGCCTGCCACAACGCCGAGCGCGACGGAATGCGGCACGCACCGACCGGATACGACTCCACCGAAAGGGCATAGAAGTTATGACGGCTACTGGGGGAACTAAGCTGTCCGCCGTTGACAAAGCCCTTCTGCATTGGCTGAGCCGGGTCACCGACACCGCCGACCCGGAGCCCGCGCATCTTCGGGAGCTCGGTCGGCTGGCCTTGTCGGTCCGCAGAGTCGACGCACAACTGGCCGAGGTGGTCGCTGACTCCGAGTTAGTCCTGGACTGCGAGCTGGTCGGTGCGGTCCGTTCCGGGGCCGAGGCCAGCCGGGTCGGGCAGGCCAGCCCCCGGATGGTGAGTTTCGAGATCGACGACGTGGCGATCGAAGTGCAGATCACCGACTTACCCGATGGTCGCGAAATCCTCGGCGTCGTCGACGGGTTGATCCCGAGTGACGGTGCCCGGGTCGACTTGGAGACCGGCCGGGCCGAGCGGGCGAGTTGCTCGCTCGACGAGTTCAACCGTTTCGAGTTCTCCGCAGTGGCGCGAGGTCTAGTCCGCTTCCGGGTCGTCGCCGACCCGGTCGACGTGACCACCGATTGGCTAACGGTCTAGCGGGGTGAAGTCGAGCCGATTGGTCAGCTCGATCGGCAACGGAGAAAGCCTGGGGAAGAGGGAGACATCGAAGGTGGGTTGGCTCGCCTTGGGCAAGCCAACCCACACCGGGGCCGGTGTTCATCATTCACCTCGAGGCGCCGCTCTGGTCGTGCACGCGGTGCCTGTCAACCGGAGGAGGTCAAGCGCCCCATGCGGCGAATGCCGCCGCAGTCGCGGCGGTGAGTGGATCGTCGCGGCTGCCTCGCCGGGCCGCGAGCAGCGCGGACGCAAGATCGGCGCCACCAGCCAACGCCTCGTGCAGGTGCCCGGTGACGACCACCGCGGCCGAATCGTTGACCGGCACGGTGCTGGCCAGCACTGCGCTCGTGCCCGATCCCAGCAACCCGGTCACCAAGCCGAGACCGTCGTCCACGCCGACCGCGGCTGTGTCGCCGACATCGCACGCGCTGAGGATCATCGTGTGTGGTGGGCGGGCCAGCCGATCGAGGTCGTAGAGGTAGAGGGGGCCGTCGGCCAAGTGCAAGGACGAGAACAGCGGCGCGTCTGCCCGGAAGCTCCCGTGTGCCGCAACATGCGCCAGCCGGGCACCGTCGAGGGCCCGGGATACCGCCGCAGCGTTGGCGTCGGCACCGATGAGCATCCGCGACCCGGCATACCGGTTCCGGTGTGTCGCCACCTCCAATTGCTCGGTGGACAACTCTGGTCCGCCGACGAAGACAACATGCCCCGTCGGGCGTTGAGCGCGCGCACGGAGCCACAACTGGGCCGATGGCGCGACCCTGACAATCCGTTCGGCAAGGTTGGGCAACAGCCCCCACGGTGCGGCATGCAGCCGCGCCGGCGGCACGATGACGACCCGCTCCGGTAGCCGCTGGCCCAGGTCGCCGAGCAGCACCTGCTCGACCCGGGCACCGAGGCGGGCCAGACCCGGGACCCGGCCGTATGCCGCTCGCCGCAGCGCGAATCTCGCGAATTCGCTCTCCCGCAACGCAACTGGCATCGGTCCTACCAGATGTCGAGTGACCCGACCGCGGTGCACGCACACGCAATACAACGCGTCGGCCACCTCGCACAGACACACGAGCGCATCGGTGCCGACCGCCTCGACGAGGGCGGACACGTCGAGGCGTCTCGTGCCGGTCGTGCCCGAGCTGGTCAAGACCCGGTACCGGCGCCGGACCTCACCCTCGTGCCTGGCCCGGTCTCGGCGGGCCTGGGCCTCGGCTGCCGGAGTGAGCCCCGGTTCCCGGAGTCGAGCGTCCGCCTCGCGCGCGGCAGCGACCGCAGCTGCAAGGCCGGGATCGTCGGGAGGAAGGGCGGTGGGCACCGCGAGGGAGACCGCTCGGCTGCGTTCGACCAAGTCCAGCAGCCGCCGGGCTGGGCCGGGCAGGGCGGTCGTCACGGCCAGCTCGGCTAGGGCCGCCCCATGGCTGGTGGCCAAAGCTCGCAGTTCGACATCGCCTAACGCGAAGACGTGCTCGTGCAAGGCATCCAAACCACGCCCGCAGGCCCGCAGGACCCGATCCGGGCGCGGATTGTCTCGGTCGGTCATGGGCGTAGCTTCCCGGAGGGCAACGGCGAGGTGCCCGGACACCCGGCTCAGCGGCGCCCGGCTGGTGCGTGCTCGGGCAGCGATGTCGAGGTGGTGGTGAGCCAGCTCGAGGCGACCTGCGCGCAGTGCCAACTGGCCGACAAGCAGGTGCGCCGCGATCGCCTCCGGGGCGCGCCGCTCGGTCTGACGATCCGCCAGATCGGCGACCTGCCGCAGGAACGGCATGGTCACCTGACCTTGCTGCGCCCGGATCTGCAGCTCCAAGACATCGACGCGGGCCAGCCACGGCGGTTCGCCCAGCCCACGGGCCACGTGCCGGGCCCGGCGGCACCAAGCCGAACTGCGCTCCAGATCCCCGGTCTCGAAGGCCGCCAGGGCACCGATAAGCAGCAGCTGGGCCTCGACGTGCGGGGGGGCAGCGTGCTGGATCGCTGCTTCGGTCGTCGCCAGCGCCTCGGGGGCCAGGCCTGCGGAAAGCAGCACTTGAGCCCGGGTCGCCCGAGTGTGCAGCGGCACGGGACCGGTGCGGGCGAAGGCCTCTTCGGCGCGGTCGAGCAGGGACAACGCCGTTGGCAAATCGCCTTCGAGGAAACTCAGATCGGCCAGGTTGTTGAGCGCGAACGCTGCCTCGTGCAGTTGACCCACCCGGGTGAACAGCGTCGCGGCGGAGGCGACGTCAGCCCGCGCTCGGTCGAAGTCCCCGACGAGCGTCAACGCCCAGCCGCGGTGGATCAGACAGCGAGCCTGCCATAGCTCGTCCTTAGCTCGGCGGGTGGCCGCCAGGGCGGAACGCAGGTCGTCCATTGCCGGCTCGGGTCGACCGGTCTGTAGGAGCACATGAGCCCGGCGCAGCAACACTCGAGCGCGATCCACGCCGCGGCTCAGCTCGAGTGACCGGGCCAGGGTGCGTAACGCCGGGGCGGTCCGGCCGGCCACGCCCAAAGTCACGCCCAGCGTTGCCAGCACGTCGCCCAGACGCGCGTCGTCACCGGTGGCCCGGGCGGCGCGGACAGCACGTCGCAGCTCTCGCAACGCGGCGGTTGTGTTACCGGCGTCCCGCTCGACGATGCCGATCGTCTGCCTTGCGATCGATGCGGATCTCGGGTCGGGCTGATCGCCCAAGACGTCGTGAGCCATTGCCAGGGCGCGTTCCGGCTGCGATAGTGCCAAGGCGAGCAGGGCATCGATTTCCACCGGCGCGCTGCCACTCGTCCGCGCCGCGGCGTTGGGCATGTCGATCTTCCCAGCAAGAGATGGAGGAGGCCACCATGGCCCGGGACCCCTACAGCACGAACAACGATGAATTGGCCCAGGGCAAGGACCGAGTCTATCCGCCGTGGTGGAAGGAGGACGAGGTCCACCGGGCGCGAGCTGCCGACCAGGTGAGCGGGATCGTCCGGGCACTCGGAGGCACCGACGTCGTCGGGGTGGCGAGCCAGCGACACGACGCTGAACGGGGGCCGGTGGAGTTCGAGGCCACCAAGAGCGACGATTTCGGCGACATGGCCTATCTGTTCCGCAAGGAACGCATCCTCGTGCGCGACACCGACCTGGGCCGGGTGCGCGAGGTCCTGCCGGACACGAAGATCGCTCCCGACGGCATCGACGGGTTGACCACGTTGGTGCTCCCGTCAGGCTGGTCCACTCTGGAGACCCTCGACCGGGTCGACAAGGCCCTCGGCGCCGGGGTCGTCTACCCGGACCATGTCGTGCACGTGACAATCCAGGGAGCGGGAGCCTGCCCGGCGACCGAGCCCCTCCCCACCTCGGCAACCGACCCGTTCCCAACGGTGGAGACCGACCCCGAATGTAGCGGCATCGGCATTGAAGTCGCCGTCGTCGACACCGGTTTCGACCCGAAGCTGGCCGGCGCAACCCCGTGGCTCCAGGGCGTGGACGGCGAGGCGGAACGTTACGACCCCTCCGCACTCGGGCCGTATGCCGGCCACGGCACTTTCGCGGCGGGGGTCCTGCGGGCCCGGGCACCCAAGTGTGGTGTGTTCGTCCACTCCTTCCTGCCCAACGGCGGCGCCATCTTCGAGAGCGACATCATCGCGGCCCTGCGACGCGCTTTGGCTCGATATCCGGACGTCGTGAGCATGTCGGCGGGCACGTTCTCACGTGGTGATCTCGGAATGCTCGGCTTCCGGGTGTTGTGGGAGAAGTTCGCCCCCAAGGGCTGTGTGCTCGTCGCTGCCGCCGGCAACAACGGCACCCGTAAGCCGTTCTTCCCAGCAGCCGATACGTACGCCGTCGGGGTGGGTGCGCTGGATGCCGACGGCAGGCTCGCGGCATACAGCAACCGCGGACGCTGGGTTGATTGTTTCGCGCTCGGCTCCGAGCACGTCAACGCCTTCCCGAAAGGCAGATACGTCTACGAGCAGGCACCGCTAAGCGGCACGGACGCCGATTTCACGACCGGAACGGCGCTCTGGAGTGGCACGTCGTTCGCCACGCCACTGGTCGCCGGTGTGATCACCGCCCGGATGACCTGGAGTGGCGAGAACGGCCAGCAGGCTGCTCAAGCCGTCCTGGCCCAAGCCCGGGCCAACGCCCGGGTGGGCATCGGGGCCGTTGTCGAGCCCAGGATGGGACACCGATCAGGGGCGTAGTCTTCCGGTCTTCGTCATCAGGGCCCGCGTGATCAGCGGCCGCGCATAGCTCGACGGTCAGGGCGTGCCTTGGTCGGGTCCATGCCGTGCGGCAGTGGCATCTTCACACCACCCAGGGCCCTGAGGCGTTTGTTGACCTTGTTCACCTCGTCTTTGGTCAGCACGGCTCGCAACCGCTGAACTCGTGAGGTGAGCTTGCGAATCGACACGACATCCTCGCCGTCGCCGTCACCGACCCGCAACGTCGTGACGGGCACACCGGGGGCGATCCGCTCGGTCTTCTTGCGCTCGGCGGCCAGCAAGCGTTTGGCCCGCTGCTCAGGCCCTTCGGCGACCAGCACGATACCGGGGCGACCGAGGGCCCGGAAGACCATCGCTGCCTCGCCGATCCCGGAGGCCCGGGTCGCGTCGACCGCGACCGGCTCGGCGTCGGTGAACCAGCCTTTGCGCAAAGACGTGAGCGCGGCCCCGCTGGCACCGGCCTGTCCAGACAGCCGCGAGTATGCCGCGCGCTCGGCCCTGCGGCCCATGACGATGGTCGCAGCGAGCGCGGCCAACGGCAGCCCGAGCAGCAGCGCGTAGACCGGCCAGTCGACCAGCCAACCGATCCCGACGGCCACTGCAAGCGTGCCGATGAACGCCAGCGCCATCCACCAGCCGATCTTCGGGTCGAGGGCCTTGGATTGCGTCAGGACGGTGCGCATCTGCGTGAAGCGTCCTGGCTTCTTCGTCGAAGTGTCCTTTGCGGCCTTCTCGCGGTTTCTGGCCATAGCGGTCAGGATACTTGCGGTAAGGATTGGTGCGACTCGGGTCCGGCTGCCGTCCGCAGGGTCGAATGAGGTGTAACCGGGTCGATCATGGTCGAGTTGGGCAAAGCCGAGTTGGGCACAGCCGAGTTGGGCACGGTCGTCGTGGATGGGGCTGACTCGGGATGGATCGCGCGGCCGTTGTTCTCTGTGCCGCTGGCGTCGAGCAACGCGCGGGCCTCTTGACGTGCTGGGCGGTCGTCCGGACCGGTGGCCAGGTGCGCAAGCCGCTCGGGCAGGGGCCGCCCCCAACGCCGCATCGCCTGCGCCCAGAGCCGCCCTGCTCGGTAAGACGAACGTACGAGTGGCCCCGCCATGACACCCTTGACCCCCCGCTGCTCGGCAACCTTCGACCAGTGCACGAATTCTTGGGGTTTGACCCACCGGTCGATCGGGTGGTGGAGTGGCGACGGGCGGAGGTATTGGGTGATCGTGAGGATGTCGCAGCCGGCGTCGATCAGATCGGTGATCGTCGCATCGATCTCGGCCTCCGTCTCACCCAGCCCGAGGATGAGGTTGCTCTTGGTGACCAGGCCGGCGTCCCGCGCCATGGTGATCACCCGCAGCGACTTCTCGTAGCCGAAAGCCGGGCGGATCCGCTTGAAGATCCGCGGAACGGTCTCCAGATTGTGGGCGAAGACCTCTGGTCGCGCGTCGAAGACCAGCCCCACCTGCTCGGGTTTGGCTCCGAAGTCCGGTGGGAGGATCTCGACCCCGGTGCCCGGATTGACGTCGTGGATCGCGCGCACGGTTGCGGCATACAGGCCGGCGGCCCCGTCCGGCTGATCGTCGCGGGCGACCCCGGTGACGGTGGCATACCGCAGCCCCATTCGGTGCACGCTCTCGGCCACCCGGCGTGGCTCGTCCGGGTCTACCGGTTGCGGCCGTCCGGTGGCGATATCGCAGAAATCACAGCGCCGGGTGCACGTGTCGCCGCCGATGAGGAACGTGGCCTCCCGGTCTTCCCAGCATTCGAAGATATTCGGGCAGCCGGCCTCCTGGCAGACCGTGTGCAGGCCCTCGTCGCGCACCAACGCGTCGAGTTCGGTGTATGCCGCGCCCATCCGCGCGGTCGTACGGATCCAGGCCGGTTTGCGCTCGATAGGGGTCTCGGCATTGCGAGCCTCCACCCGCAGTAGCCGACGGCCCTCCGGGGCGATGGTCACGTGGATTCCTCGTCTCACGGGTTGGCTGTGATACCTGATGAACTACCCTACGCCCGCTGTCAGTTGTCCGAATGTTGGTCACTTCGGCGTGGAAGGGCGTTTCGTCCTGGGCAAGGATGCGAGCACCACCTCATGTGGTGTAGCACTGACCCATGCGTCAGGTCGAAATCAGTCAGGTGTCCAACGAAATGGCTTTCGCCGCACTCATCGGCGAGGGCCGCACCCAGCGACTCCAAGAGGACGCTCAAGCGACCGTTGCAGCGTTACGCGGTGCTCGAGTCATCAACTGCAACGCCACGGCAACCGGCGGCGGGGTAGCGGAGATGCTGCAAGTGTTGCTGGCCACGGTCAACGCTCTCGGTGTGGAGACGCACTGGTACGTCCTCGATGGGGAGCCGGAGTTCTTCGCGATCACCAAGCGCATCCACAACGTCCTGCACGGAGACCCCGGCGACGGCGGCCCCCTCGGTGACGCCGAGCGCGCTGTCTTCGAGCGAGTGTTGGCGAGCAACCTAAACGACATCGCGTCGGAGTTGCGGGCGGGTGACGTCTTCCTCGCCCATGATCCGCAGACTGCGGGTCTGATCCCCGGCTTGAAGGAGCTCGGCGTCAAGGTCATCTGGCGTAGTCACATCGGCAAGGACGAGGACGACGAGCAGACCGCCAAAGGCTGGGCCTTCTTGGAGCCCTACATCACCCAGGCCGATGCCGCGATTTTCACCCGATCGTCTTACGTGCCACCGTTCGAGCTCGACATGCCGATTCACATCATCGCGCCGTCGATCGACCCGTTCGCGCCGAAAAACGTGGTCCTCGACGAGGATGCCGTTCGTGCGGGTGTGGTGCGCGCCGGACTCGTTACCGGCGACCAGGACTCTGCCACCGCGACCTTCACCCGCCGAAACGGCACCGAGGGCATTGTGCGGGCACACACCGGCTTGGTCCTCGACGACGAGCCGATCCCCGCCGACGCACAGGTGGTGCTCCAGGTGAGCCGCTGGGATGCCCTCAAGGACATGCCTGGCGTCATGGAAGGTTTCCTGCGGGTGCTCGACCAGCTCCCCGACAATGCCCACCTCGCGCTCGTGGGTCCCGCGGTCGAAGGAGTCAGCGACGACCCCGAGGGGCAGCAGGTGCTGGCCGATTGCCGGGCGATGCGGGCCGGACTACCCGAGGAACAACGGCGCCGAGTGCACCTGGTCGCACTGCCGATGGACGATATCGACGAGAACGCCCACATGGTCAACTGCATCCAGCGCTTCGCGACGGTCGTCGTGCAGAAGTCGCTCGTCGAAGGCTTCGGATTGACCGTCACCGAAGCGATGTGGAAGAACCGCCCTTTGATCGCCTCCGCTGTCGGCGGCATCCAGGATCAGATCAGCCACCAGGTCGATGGGCTGCTGCTCAAGGACCCACACGACCTGGACACCTACGGCCGCTACCTCGTCGAACTGATGAGCAATCCCGCGTTGGCCAAGGAACTCGGTGACAATGCCCATGACAAGGCATTCCGGGAGTTCGTCGGCGACCGGCACCTGCACCAATACGGGATCCTGCTGGGCCAGCTGCACAGCATGTGAGAGCTCCCGGCCGTCACGTGAGGTGCTCTCGACGCCTCGGCGCTCGGTGCCTCTCGGTGCGTTGGCCTGGCAGCGTCGTTGCCGGGTGGTCGGGTTAGCTGCTGATCAGCAGGTCGGCCAGGTGCTTCTCGACTCTGGGTAGCACCTCACGCACGGTCACATCGCGTCCCGCTTCGACCGACAGGGACGTCACACCGGCGTCATTGATCCCGCACGGGACGATGACCTGTGCCCAAGCCAGACTCGGGTTGCAGTTCAATGCGAACCCGTGCATAGTCACCTGCTGGCTGACCCTGATGCCGATTGCACCGATCTTGCGGTCCGGGCCCCGCCCGTCGGCCAGCACCCAGGCGCCGCTGGCTCCCGCCACCCGGCCGGCGGCCACGTCGAAGTCGGCACAGACCCGGATCAGCATCTCTTCGAGCAGGCGCACATAAGCGACGACATCGATCGGCTCGGGCAACCGCACGATGGGGTAGCCGGTGAGTTGACCGGGACCGTGCCAGGTGATCTTGCCCCCTCGATCGACATCGATGACCGGCGTGCCGTCCACCGGACGTTCGTGCGCTTCGGTGCGTTTGCCGGCGGTGTAGACAGGCGCGTGCTCGAGTAGCAGCACCGTGTCGGGTTCCCGGCCGGCCACGACCCCCGCGTGGACCTCGCGTTGTCGATCCCACGCCCACTCATAGTCGGTGAAATCGGGGTCCAGACCCAAGCGCACGAACCGCATGGAGTGAACCCTACTCAACCGACCGGGCCGGGCAGCGACGCAAGACGGGCAGCCCTCGCTGTCGCGTCCCAGCGATCGCGACGGTGACGCTGGGCTGTGGATAACCAACGACGCTTCTCCGGTGAATCAGGCACGATGACGGTGTGAACCGTCATGACAGCTCAGCTACTGACGGTCCGGCGCCTTCCATCCCTGGGCTGGACGTCCGGTCTGTCTTGGGACGAGGTGCGACGAGCACTGTGTGGTCGGCCGTCCGGTCAGATTCCGGTATCGAGGTAGCGGTCAAGGTGACCAGCCCGGATCGATACCACGTCGGCGCGCTCATGGAGCTCGCGGCCCGCGAGAGCGCCATCCTCGATCTGGTTCGCCACGATCACATCCTGCGGACTCACGAGGTGCACGCCCTTGCCGACGGATCGGTGGCCGTCGTCCTCGATCTCGCCGACGGGGGCACCCTGGCGAGGCTGGTGGCGAGCCGCGGTCGACTGCGGCCGGGCGAGGTCACTACCGTGTGCACCCCGATCGCCACAGCACTGGCGGCCTTACACCGAGCCGGAGTCGTGCACGGCGACGTGTCTCCGCGGAACATCCTGCTGACCCGTCAGGGCCGACCGATGCTGGCTGACTTCGAGGCGGCCCGCTTGGTGGGGGAGAGCCGCCCGCCAGTGGTCGCGGGCACCAGCGGCTTTGTTGCCCCTGAATTGCTGGCCGGTTCGCTCGCCAGTGAAGCCACCGATGTGTACGCGCTCGGAGGTCTGGCCTGGTTCGCCCTGACGGGTCGTGCGCTCGCACCCGCCCCCGGCACGGCCTCTGGGCAGCACGCGATCTCGACTCCCGATGCCCGGGAGGCGGTCTCGCTGGTCGGGCCGGAATTCGCCGAGGTGGTCGTGGCCATGCTCGCTGAAGACCCCAGCTGTCGTCCGTCCGCTCGTGAGGCTGCCGCGTGGTGCTACGAGGCTGCGACGGCTGAGCCGCTCGAGCTCGAGTCGGTTTCCAGCGCGACCTGGCGCAACAGATCGACCAACGACTGGGATGCGCGGAGTCGTGCTCGCAGCTTGTCCGAGACACCAGCTCGGGGTGGTGCTGAGCGGTTGCCCGGCGACCGGGAGGTCTGGCAGCCCGAGCCGGATGAATCCGACCGATCTCTGGTGGCACTTACCCAACGGCTTCGCCCACCGGTCACCGAGACCCCGGCCGAGGAGCCGACGCCGGCGCCGCCCGGTCGGGGCGCGCAGCTGCTGAAGAGAGTGCCGCGTTCGTCGAGCCGAATTGGCGCTACTGCTGGTGCGCTACGTCGCGGCGCATCGCAACGCAAGGCCCGGTTCCGCCGCCGGGGGGTCGATAGCGAACCGCCACGGGCCCGGCATCGGTTGTCCCGCAGAGCCGGAACAACCGGCCATGGACGTCGCTACTGGGCGGTCAGTCTCCGCCGACCGAAGCTGCTCGGTTCGGGTCTCGGCGTGGCTGCGCTGCTGGCTTTGGGACTCGTGCTCGGCAGCCACGGGGGCTGGGGCATTCTCGGGGCGTCGACCGGCACCGTGCCCTCCCCGAGCGCGTCGGCCACGGTGGGGGCGCCGCAGCCGTCCTCGAGCCCGCCGACGCCGTCGGCCCGGGTCTCGTCGACGCCGATGGAGCAGTTGCGGGCCGACCCAGTCCACGAGGTCACCGCCGTCACCCGGGCCCGGGCCACGGCCCTGATGTCCGGTGACCACACCGCCCTTGTGCACGCCGATGTCCGGGACTCACGGCAATGGAAGGCCGACCAAGACATCCTCACCACTCTCGCCGCCGGGGGGCAACGGTACGAGGACCTGTCGTTCACGGTGCGGTCAGCGCAGTGGGTTTCCGGCGACGAGACCACGGCCACGGTGCGCGCAGTGATCGACCGCAACGCCTATCGGCTCGTCGGGCCGAACGACCAGGTGCGTCAGCTACCTGCGGTGCCCGGACAGCCGTTGATGTACACGTTGCTGCTGACCGGTGACGGATGGCGTCTGGCCGATGTCACGACCTGACGGCTGACGCCGGCCGGTAAGGCGGACGGCCCGCGTCACACGACGGTCGCCGCAGCGGATCCCAGCGTGGCCTGTTCGAATCCGAAGCCGTTGTCGAGCAGGAGTCTCGGCTCAACCCGCTGACTGGCCAGGATGTCATCGGCGAACTCGCCGAGTGCCACCCGCAACGCAAACGCCGGTGCCGGAACGAGCGCTGGCCGCCCCAACGCGCTCGCGAGCGCTGCCACGACCTGGCGCTGTGGGCGTGGGTCCGGACCGACGAGGTTGACCGGTCCGACGATCTCCGGGCGATCCACGAGGTGAGCGAGCGCCCGGATCTCGTCGCGCAGGGTGATCCAGGACCACCACTGGCGGCCCGACCCGAGTGGCCCGGCCAATCCGAAACGCGCCAGTGCCAGCAATCGTTGGAAGGCTCCGCCGTCGGCGGACATCACCAGTCCGGTCCGGGAGAAGGCGACGGGCGCGCCAGCCGTGACGGCAGCATCGGCGGCATTCTCCCAGGCTTGGACCACGTCGGCGAGAAAGCCGGTGCCCGGCGGGCTCTTCTCGGTGAGTCGCTCGTCGCCACGGTCGCCGTACACACCGATGGCTGACCCGTTGACCAGCCGGACGACATGACCGGTTCGGGCTCGCTCGGCAATCGCTGCCGCAACGCAGCGGGTGCTATCGACCCGCGAACGGAGAATGAGCTCCTTGTAGGCCGGCGTCCACCGGTGATCGCCGACACCCGCCCCCGCTAGGTGGACCACAGCATCCACATCGGCCAGCGTGGCTGGGTCCAGCCCGCCCGGCCGCGGCGTCCACTGCCGTTCCTCCGGGCCGGCGGGGAGCCGCCGGACGAACCGCACCACGGTGTCGCCGCGTGCCTCGAGATAATCGACGAGTGCCTTGCCGATCAGCCCGGAAGCACCGGTGACGGCGACAGTGCGGGGCTCGGGTGTCCGCGGCTGCTTGGGCATCAGTGCCTCCGAATGCCTGTCGTTGTTCCTGAGCAAATCTGAACGACTCTGAATCCCTTCGGCCCGAGCCGGGCCGGCTGAGCACTCAGAGGCCGAGATCGGCCTCGAAGCTGCCTTCCTCGAGCCGGGCCTTCATCGTGTTCAGGAATCGAGCGGCATCGGCACCGTCGATCACCCGGTGGTCGTAGGTGAGTGCCAGGTACATCATCGAACGGATCGCGACGGCCTCGCCGCCGTCGGCATCGTCGACGACTACTGGACGTTTGACGATCGCGCCGGTGCCGAGGATCGCCACCTGAGGCTGGTTGATGATCGGGGTGTCGAACAGCGCGCCACGGCTGCCCGTGTTGGTGATCGTGAAGGTGCCACCTGTCAGATCGTCGGGGGTGATCTTGTTGGAGCGAGTTCGCTCGGCGACGTCGGCGATCGCCCGGGCCAGCCCGGCGATGTTGAGATCGCCGGCGTTCTTCACGACCGGCACGACGAGTCCCCGATCGGTGTCCACCGCCACGGCCAGATGCTCTTCCCCATGGAAGACGATCGAGTCACCCTCGACCCGGGCATTGACCATGGGGTGCACCTTGAGTGCTTCGACCGCTGCCAAAGCGAGGAACGGCAGGAACGACAAGCCGACTCCCTCACGCTCCTGGAACGCACGCTTGGACCTCGCCCTGAGCCGGGCCACCTTGCTCAGGTCGACTTCGACAACCGTGGTGAGCTGAGCCGACACCTGGAGGGACTCGACCATCCGCTGGGCGATCACGCGGCGTAGCCGGGTCATCTTCTGGGTCGTGCCGCGGTAGGCGGCGGCTGGTGCCGGTTTCGAAGGTGCTGACGGCGCTGCGGATGCCTCGGGAGCCGCCGGTGTGCCAGCAGGTGAGACGGGTGACTTGGCCGCTTCGGCGGCGTCGAGGACGTCCTGCTTGCGGATCCGTCCACCTACCCCGGTGCCGGTCAGCGCAGTCAGATCGACGCCGTGCTGCGCAGCCAGTTTCCGGACCAGCGGGGTGGCGTAGAGCGGGCCCGGGTCCTCCTGGGCATTGGTGCCGGTGTGGCCGGGCCGCTGCGCTTCGACCGGGGTGGGTGTTTGGGGCGTCTGAGGTGCCTGAGGTTGCGGGGCCGCTGGGGTCGGCTGGCCCGTAGTTTCGGGTGCCGGCTGGCTTGGGCCAGGCTGAGGCGCAGGCGTGGCCGCGGTGACGGTGGTAGCTGGGGCCTGACTCGCACCGCCGATGATCGCCAGGTCGGCGCCGACCTCGGCGACCTCGTCCTCGGCGACGAGGATCCGGGTGAGCACCCCAGCGAAGGGGCTGGGGATCTCGGTGTCGACCTTGTCGGTGGACACCTCCAAGAGCGGTTCGTCGACCTCGACGGTGTCGCCTTCCTGCTTGAGCCACCGGGTCACGGTGCCTTCGGTGACCGACTCACCGAGAGCCGGCATGGTGACCCGTTGACCGCCGTCCGCCTGGCCGGTCGAATCGGCAGGGGCGGCGCTGCCCGACGGTGGCGCGCTCGGTGCGGCCGGGGCCGGGGCTGGCTGGGGGACGGTCGGCTCGGGGTCGGCCGGCACCGGTGCCGGTGCCGGTGCCGACGGAGCCGACACGGGCTCGGCCGACGCGGGCGAGGGAGAGCCCGCCACCCCCACGCCGTCACCGATGATCGCCAGATCGGCGCCGACCTCGGCGGTTTCGTCCTCGGCGACGAGGATCTCCAGCAGGGTGCCGGCGAAGGGCGACGGGATCTCCGTGTCGACCTTGTCGGTGGAGACCTCGAGCAGTGGCTCGTCCACGGCGACCGAGTCGCCCACGCTCTTGAGCCACCGAGTGACCGTTCCTTCGGTGACGGACTCGCCTAGAGCCGGCATCGTCACTCGGTTGCTCATCTGTAGGTCTCCTCGCGGGATGGTGGGACGGAATCAGGAATGGGCGTGCAAAGGTTTCCCGGCGAGCGCCAAGTGTGCCTCGCCGAGTGCTTCATTCTGGGTGGGGTGGGCGTGGACGAATGGGGCGACATCGTCGGGGTAGGCTTCCCAGCCCACGATGAGTTGGGCCTCACCGATCTGTTCGCCCATCCGGGCACCGACCATGTGCACCCCGACGACCGGTCCAGCGGGAGCACGGACCAGTTTGACGAATCCGGCAGTACCCAGGATCTGGGATCTGCCATTGCCGCCGAGGGGGTATTCGTAGGTTTCGACATCTCCGTATTCGGCGCGGGCCTGCTGTTCGGTGAGCCCCACGCTGGCGATCTCGGGGTCGCAGTAGGTGACTCGCGGGATGGTGTGATCGCGGACCGGAGCCGGGTCGAGACCGGCGATGTCTTCGGCGACGAAGACGCCGTGAGCGAAACCGCGGTGGGCCAGCTGCAGCCCGGCCACGAGATCGCCCACGGCATACACCCCGGGCACAGACGTGCGGAGGCGCTCGTCCGTGGTCACGAAGCCCTGTTCCACGGCGACCCCGGCAGCGTCGAAACCCATTCCTTCCGAGACCGGGTCACGGCCGATAGCGACGAGCAGCAGGTCGGCCGACAGACTCGTACCGTCGTCGAGGGTGATGGTGACGGACCGGTCGTCCTGTGTGGCCGAGTCGAGTCGCGTCTCGGTGCGAATCGTGATGGTGCGTTTGCGGAAGGCCCTGGAGACGGCTTTCGAGACGGTGTCCTCTTCTGCGGGCAACAGTCGGGGAAGAGCCTCGACGATAGCCACGACCGCACCGAACGATCTCCATACGGACGCGAATTCGACCCCGATCACCCCACCGCCCAGGACGATGACCGAATCCGGGACGTAGTCCAGGCGAAGGGCCTCGTCGCTCGTGATGATGCGGCCGCCGACCCGCACCCCGGGAAGGGTCCGGGGACGCGACCCGGTGGCCAGCACGAGGTGTTCACCGGTCAGGGTGGCTCCGTTGACCTCGACGGATCTCGGGCCGGTCACCGTGCCGGTGCCGGTGATGTAGTCGATGCTTGCGGACGACACCAAGCCGGTGAGGCCCTGGTGCAACCGAGCGACCACGCCGTCCTGATAGGCCAGCACGCTCGGCATATCGATGCCCGACACGCTGGAGCGGACCCCGAATCGGTCGCCGTCGCGGGCCGTGTCGGCGACCTCGGCGACGTGCAGCAGGGCCTTGGTCGGGATGCAGCCGCGGTGGAGGCACGTGCCACCGAGTCTGTCCTGCTCGATCAGGGCGACGCTCAAGCCCAACTGCGCCGCGCGCAAGGCACAGGCATACCCACTGCTTCCACCACCGAGCACGACGACGTCGTGGGTGGCTTCGGACTCGGGCATCTGCACTCTCCGTTGGTAATGACGTTGGCATCGACGTGGGCACTAACGGCGACATGGACGTTCAGCGCCATCTTGTCACCTCGACACGACACCTGTCATCGGACTGCCCAGGTGACCGGGCACTTCGAGACGCCGCGACGAGACGATCGGCCGGGCTTGGCCGGTGACCGGGGCGCCGGCACGTCGACTGCCTCACCCCTGGCTCGACCGGAGCGGACGGGCGTCAGGACGTGCCGAACTCGTCGATCCGGTCACCCCGACGGAATATGGTCGTCACCATGGGATGGCTTGCGCGCTTCCGAAGACGCTCACTTCGGGAGTTGGAACCGACCGATGGGCCGGGGATGGGGATCGACTTGGCCGCCGTCTACCTGCACTTCGCCGATTTCGCACAGAGCCGTCGAGGTGTCGAGGCTTATCTCGAGCCGGGCACCTCGGTCAGTGCCCAGAGCATGGTCCTCGTGGCCACCGACGGCGAATGGACCCGTCGCGCTGTGGGCTCGCGGGCCGCGGCATACGACGTCACCGGACGGCTCGGCATACCCGTGTATGACGTATTGCTTACCGGCTACCCACCCCGGATGCGGGAATGGAGCTCGAGACAGCGGCGGGGCTCGAAGGATTCCGCGTGATCGGTCCCGGTGCCGGCGTCGCGGGTTAGCGTGTCGGGATGGTCTCCCTCCGGCAATCGCCGCTGCATGATCGTCACGTTGCCCTCGGCGCCAAACTGGCCGCCTTCGGTGGGTGGCAGATGCCGATCGAATACCCGGGCGGAGGGGTGCTCGCCGAGCACACGGCGGTGCGCGAGCGGGTGGGGATCTTCGATGTCAGCCATCTCGGCAAGGTCGGGGTGCGTGGCGCCGGGGCCGCCGAGTTCCTCAACGCGTGTCTCACCAACGACGTCGGTCGCATCGGCCCCGGGCAAGCGCAATACACGATGTGCTGCGACGACCGGGGTGGAGTGGTCGACGACCTGATCCTGTATCTGCGCGCTGATGATGACGTTGTCCTGATCCCCAATGCGGCCAACACCGCAGAGGTATGCCGTCGCCTGCGGTCCGTGGCGCCCGCCGGGATCGAGGTGACCAACGAGCATCTCGACCACGGCATCGTTGCCGTGCAAGGTCCGCGGTCGGCCGAGGTGCTCGACATGCTCGGGCTGCCGACCGGTCACGAATACATGCAGTTCCGGGACACCGTGTGGGAGGGCCGGCCGGTCATGGTGTGCCGCACCGGATACACCGGAGAGCTCGGCTACGAGCTCGTGTCGCGATGGGACGACACCGCCCCCCTGTGGGACGCCGTGGCAGCGGCCATCCCGTCGCCCGGTGGGTTGCCATGCGGGTTGGGGGCACGCGACACGTTGCGTATCGAGATGGGGTACCCGCTGCACGGTCAGGATCTCTCGTTGCGGATCACCCCGGTTCAGGCTCGCTGCGGGTGGGCGGTCGGCTGGGCGAAAGACGCCTTCTGGGGTCGCGAGGCCCTGCTGGCGCAGCGAGCCGCCGCATCGAGCCGTCTGTCACGTGGTCTGTTCGTCACCGGTCGCGGCATCCCCCGCGCCGGTTGCCCCGTGCTCGTCGACGGCCGCCAGGTCGGCGAGGTCACCTCGGGCACCTTCTCGCCGACCCGCAAGCAGGGCATCGCATTGGCCCTGCTGGAGCGTGAGGTCACCGAAGGGACAACGGTGGCCGTCCACGTGCGTGGCCGGGCGGTCGCTGCCGAGGTCGTCCGCCCGCCGTTCGTCGAGGTCGGCTAGGGAGGCGACGTGCCTGGGCCGGCGTCGAAAGCGGCCCGTCGCACGGCCCGCCGCAACGTGCGCATGACCGGACGCCCGGCGATGAGCACGAGCACGGCGGTGAGCACCCCCCGTGGAAGGTCCCATCCGAGCGAGGTGGCCAGGTAGAAGGTCGCGTAGTGCCGGATGGTCTCGGTCAGCGGGTCCCCGGGAATGAACGCGGCGCCCGCTGGTGCCGTCGCCGGGGCGAGGAACGGCCAGAACCAGAGGTTGAGCATGGCGCCGTAGGCCATTCCGGACAGCACGCCGTATGCCGCGAGCATGGTCAGCTCGGCCCGTCCGGTCAGTCGGGGCAGACACGCGGCACCGAGCGCCACCCAGCCGGCACCGAACATCTGGAACGGCAACCACGGTCCCACTCCGGCGGTCAGGAAGGCGCCGGCGAGCACGGCCAACGCCCCGAGGAGGAACCCCATGGAGCGACCGAGCACCCGCCCACCGAGCACCAGCACGACGAATATCGGCTCGAGCCCCGCGGTGCCGGCCGACAAGACCCGCAGGCCCCCGCCGACCGCCGCCAGGACGCCGAGCAGGGCCACAGTCTTCGCGTCCAGCCCGCCGGAGGTCACCTCGGCCAACAAGACCGCGGCCAACAGCCCGAGCAGGATCGCAAACAGCCACGGGGTGTCCTGGGCGGCCCAGGCCACGAACTCGGGGGAGGCCAGGAAGGGCCACAGGAAGGCCACCAACCCGACCAGGCTGGTGAGGATCAGCACCACCGTCGACGCCGGCCGCCATCGCAACGGGCTGATCGTTGCCGAGCTGTCCGTCGCGGGTGGCGATGGGCTTTCGGCGGGGGATGGGTTATCGTCCGGCGGCCGGGGCTGACGGCCTCCGGCCTCGTGAGGTCGGGGATTCGTCACGACACCCGCTCCACAGCAGCCTCGACCTCGGCCACGGTGAGCAGTGCAACCGGGTGCAGGATCTTGCTCACCTGCGGTGCGAAGGCCGGCGACCCGACGAGCACCGCACGGGTCGGGCCGTCGGCCACCACGTCGCCGTCGGCGAGCACGACCACCCGATCGGCGGCCTCGGCGACGAGCTCGACGTCGTGAGTCGCCAAGCCGATCGCATGACCGTCGTCGGCCAGCTCGCGCAGCACCCCGACCAGACGCCGCTTGGCCGGGTAGTCGAGCCCCCGGGTCGGCTCGTCGAGCAGCACGAGACGAGGTCGCCCGGCCAGGATGACGGCCAGCGCGACGGCGAGCCGCTGCCCCTCCGACAGATCGCGAGGGTGGGCGGACCCGTCGACCGGCCCGGCGATCCGGGTGAGCAGATCCCACGTCGATCCCGGCTCCGCGCCGGCATCCCGATCGGTGGTGGAGCACTCATGTGCCACGGTGTCGGCATACAGCAGCACGTCCGGATCCTGCGGGACCAGACCGACCTCGCGCCACCGTTGCTGAGGGGGCAGACGACCAGGCGGCTGACCGGCCACCAGCACCCGGCCCGCGGCCGGGTTGAGTTGCCCGGCCAGGGCTGCAAAGAGCGTGGACTTGCCCGCCCCGTTGCGGCCCATGACCGCAGTGACGGCTCCGGTCGACAGCTCGAGATCGATGCCGCGCAGCGCCGGCACGGCACCCCGGCGCACCGACAGGCGCCTCGCCTGCGCGGCCACCACGGCTTCGGCGGGGTGGGCCGGGCCGGCTGGGCGGAACAAGTCGTCCACTCGCCCGGCCGATGCATAGGTGCTCAATTGTTCACGCAGTCCGCGGGCGGCCCGGCGGGCCTGCCGGACCGACAGCGGAAGGGGAGACCACCCCATCCGGCGACCGAGTTCGACAACGGGTGGATAGACCGCAGACTCGCTCATGGCCGTAGCCGGGTCGAGCAATGGCGACACGTGTCCGTCGCTGACCAGCACGATCCGGTCAGCGTGATGGACGACGCGCTCGAGCCGGTGCTCAGCCAGGACCACTGTCAGGCCCACATCGTGCACGAGTCGATGCAACGCCGCGAGGACGTCTTCGGCGCCGACCGGATCGAGCGCGGAGGTCGGCTCGTCGAGCACGAGGATCCGGGGCCCGGCCGTCAGCACCGCCCCGATGGCGACCCGTTGCTGCTGGCCACCGGAGAGCTCGCCCAACGAGCGTTCGCGAAGCTCGGCCAGCCCGAGCAGGTCGAGGGTCTCCTCGACCCGGCGGCGCATGGCGACCGGCTCGACCCCGAGGGTCTCCATGCCGTAGGCGAGCTCGTCCTCCACCGTGTCGGTGACGAAGCCTGAGCGCGGATCCTGCACGACGAAGCCGACGAGGTCGGCCAAGTCCCGCGGTCGGTGCTCGCGGGTGTCCCGGCCCTCGACGACCACACGTCCGGTCAAGGTCCCGCCGGAGAAGTGCGGGACCAGACCGTTCAGGCAACGCAACAGCGTGGACTTGCCCGACCCGGTGGGCCCGACGACCAGGACGAACTCACCCTCGTCGATCTGCAGAGTGGCACCGGAGAGTGCGCGGCGTTCGGCACCGGCATACTGCACGGATAGGCCGGTCACAGTGATCATGGCGCCCTCGCGGGTCGGCGACCGGCACGCAGGGCAGCGAGTCTCGGCGGCGCCGGGGACAGCACCGCAGCGAGCGCGGCAACGATCACGACGGCGACGGCCACCGACGGCAGCCCCGGCCAGATCAGCGGCACTTGCGGCATCCGCACACCCGCCTCACCTTCGGCATCGGCGCGGAGCAGGACGACCGCCGGAAGCACCCCGAGCAGGCAGACCGCCCATTCGGGGGCTCGCCACGGCTCGCGCCGGTATGCCGAGCGGACGTCCGCCCGGGCCCCGAGACCGAGCGATAACGCAGCCACGACGACGCCGCCGGCCAGCAGTGGGAAGCCGAGCCAGCCGCCGGCCGATGGGCTCATCACCCCGTAGAGGCCGGCGAGGATGCCGGCCGTGCCGAGCAGCGCCGAAACGCTCCCGGTGGCCCGGGCCCGTCGGCCCCGAACCGGCGTCCGGCCGTATCCTCGTGACTCCATCGACGCCGCGAGCTCGAGAGAGCGCTCCAACGCTCCTTCGAGCACCGGAACGACCAGCCTGGCCAGCTCCCGGATGCCGCGTCCCGAATGGCCGCGCAGCTGCCGACCTCGCCGCACCTGGCGGGCCTGCTCGACCAATTGCGGCGCGAAGGTCAACGCGACGACGACCGCGGTGCCGATGTCGTAAAGCGTCGCCGGGGTGTAGCGCAGCAACCGTCGCGGGCTGGCCAGGGCATTGGCGGCACCGAGACAGGCCAGCGCAGCCGCCAAACGCATCCCGTCTAGACCGGCGGCTACCACCGCTTCCAGGGTCACCGGGCCGCCCAGACGGACCCCGGCGAACCACTCCGGCAGGTCCACCTTGGGCAGGCGCAGCAGCACGGTCCGGCCGACGATCCCGTTGCCGAGCAGGATGGCCAGCCCGACCCGGAGCGTGATGGCCACCAACCCGAGGACGAGAAACGGCCGGAAGGAGTCCAGCGCCCCGACCTCGCGCCGCTCCACGACCACCAGCCAGGCAACGAGCACCACGAGACCGAGCAACACCGGGTTCGTCGTATGGGCCGCGGCAGTTGCCAGCCCGATACCCCAGATCCACCACGCCACCGGATGGAGCATCCGCGGATCCGAGTGCCAGGACCAGCCGCCGGCCGGACCCACCCTCGTCATGTGGTCCGCATGCGGATCAGACGTTCTCCGAGCGCCGCCTGGCAAACCGGGTGATCGCGAACAACACGACGACCGCCACGGCGGCCCAGACGAGGATCGTCACCCAGTTGATCGAGTCCTCCGTGGACTCACTGTCAGAGGTGTCGGAGGTGCCGTCAGAGCTGCCGGTGCTGTCAGGGCTGTCAGCGCCGTCGGGTGCAGCGGTCGTCGGCGCGGGTGTCTCGGTCGGCGTGGTCCCGGGTGTCAGGGTGACCTCGGTGTCGGGTGCCTGCTGCTCGGCAGTCAGTGCCGGCACTTCCCCGCCACATCCGCTGGCCGGGTAGTCGGAAATGGCGCACACCAGGCCGCCCTCGATCCGCGTGCTCGCCGCGGCGTCGGCGAGCACCTCCGCGCCGGTCGCCTCCGGGGCGACTTGCGCACAGGTGCCGATCGGATCCGGGGGCTGGGTGGTTCCGTCACCGTCGACAATCCGACCGAAGTCGAGCACGACCCCTACTCGCTTCGTGCCGTCCTTGGCCGGCGTGTCGCCACAGAGGTCGTCGAACGCCGGCAATGCCCGGGGGGTGCGTGCTCCGCTGCTGTCGGCGACCGTGAATCGCCATCCGTCGATCGCTCCGTCCGCCGGCACTGCTTCGGCCGGGCCCGTCGTTGCGAACGCCCAGGCGCCGTCGACGACCTGCCAATAGCTCCAGTATTGGTACACGGCGGCGGTAGCCGACGGGAGTGGGCCGAGGAATAGCGCGAACACGGCCAGCAGCGGCGCCCAGCTCCAGCGCCGGGCACGCAGCGATAGGCGGGACGATGGGGACGTGTACATTTGGGACCTCCTCGCGGCCGGGTGGAGGTCCCCGGGACGGATCGCCCGACGACTTCGCTCCGGTCCGCATTCCGCGACGGACGTGACATTGGAGTCGACCCCGCCACAGGTGCTCCGGCTTCCACCCGGGTAGTGGTTACGGTTGCGGGTCAGCGCCGGATTCACACCGGCTTTCCCTGCGGACGGGTCTCGGTAATGCGAACCTTCCACGGCGGAGCGGCTTTGTCAAAGACTTCGGGGGTATGCCGTGGGGTCGGGTCCGTCGAAGCGTAGGTCGACGCACTAGCCTGGAATCATGACAAGTACGAGCGCGCCGTGGCGTTGGGAGTTGCTCGACGACATGGGCGGGCCGGCGACGACCGATCCGTCGCCGGCCTTTTCCACCCAGTCGGAGGCCGAGTCGTGGTTGGGCGAGATGTGGCTCGAGCTGCTCGACGACGGCGTGGACGCCGTGACCCTTCTGGAGGGCGACACGCCCGTCTACGGCCCGATGAGCTTGCACAAGCAGCACTAGCCAGCGACACGCAGGCGGTGGCTCAACTCGGGGCTTAACTGGGGCTCAACTGGGCCACTGGCCCCGCTTCACAACGGCCCGGGGCAGCCGGGTGCGGCGCAGTTGGAAGACCCGCATCGCGGCATACATGCCGGATCCCCGCGGGATTCGTTCGGCTCCGAACTTGCCGACCAGTAGTTTCTTCAGTCGCCGCCACATCATGACGGCATCGACGATGGCGACGAAGACCAGCCCGTAGACCATGATGAACACGGCCAGCAGGGCCCATGACTGGCGCACGAAGCTCAATACCAAAGCGACGACCATTGCCGGCAGCAGCACTTCGCCCAGGCTGAACCGCGCGTCGACGTAGTCCCGGATGTATCGGCGCACCGGACCCCGGTCTTTCATCGGCATCTTGGATTCATCGCCGGTGAGCATTGCTTGGCGCGAGGTCACCATGTCTTGACGGCGCGCTTCCCGGGCTGCCTTCCTGGCTGCTTTGCGGTCGACGACGACCAAGGGATGACGGTTCGCCGCTTCCTGGTCTCGCCGTTTGGGTGTGGGCCGGTTCTTGGCTCCTGGTCGATCCGGGTGCTCCGGCTCGGCAGCGTGGTCGGTCACCTCGTCGGTCTTCTTGCGCCTCAACACACGCCAAGGGTATGCCGTCAGGTCACCGTCGCAGGCCACCTTCGTACCGTCCCGGCGCGCCTTGTCGCCCGGGTCCGCACGACGACCTACGCTCGGCAACATGGTGCACCAGACAGTCGACTCCCCCCCGGGGCCGGCCGTTGGCGCCCGCCCCGTGGCGACTCGCCCACAGCCCCAGTTCCGCACCCGTCAGCTGGTAAAGGCGCTCGGTGCCGGAGTGCTCGGCTCGGCGCTCATCGGGGCCCCGGCCAGCTACACGGCGGTGTTGGCGTTGACCAACGTGATCGGCGCCGAAGCTGATCGTGGGCTGGCGCTGCGCGCACTGCTGGTCACCGTGGTGGTGTTGTCCGGGCCGTTGATCGCCATGTCTGCGTTCACTCCACGTGCGTTGCGCCGACGCTGGCTGCCGGTGCACCTCGGCATCGAGCTTGTCATCGTCATCTGCATTGGCAGCTTCGCGGCGGCCTACTTCGGCTGACCCGCACCTGCGGAACGTGGTCCGCCGGCCTCGATCAGTAGGCTTACCCGAATGAGCGACGACACGACTAGTGCGGCAACGGTCCGGTCAGTCCGGGCCCGGGTTCGCGAACTCCTGCCGCAGTTGCGCGCTGACCTCGAGGAGCTGGCGGGGATCCGTAGTGTGAGCTTGGAGAGCCTGGACAGCTACGACCAGACCGCGGTCGACGCCAGTGCCGAGCGGGTCGCCGAGCTCCTGCGAGCTGAGGGAATGGCCGTCGAAATCGTCCGGGAGGGTGGACAACCCGCCGTGATCGGTCGGCTCGCCGGCCCTCCCGGTGCCCCCACGGTCACTCTCTACGCCCACCACGACGTGCAACCGACCGGCGACCCGGCCTCGTGGAGCAGCGACCCGTGGGTGCCCACCGAACGCGACGGCCGCCTCTATGGCCGGGGTGTGGCCGACGACAAGGCCGGTATCACTGCTCATCTGGCGGCGTTGCGGGTGCACCGTGACCAACTCCCGTGCAGTGTCAACGTTTTCGTCGAAGGCGAGGAGGAGGTCGGCTCCGATTCGTTGCCGGCGATCCTGGAACGTCACGGCGACCGCCTCAAGGCCGATGCGATCGTGCTCGCCGATTCGGGCAACTGGGAGGTCGGCCAGCCGGCGCTCACGACGACCTTGCGTGGCCTGGTCCGAGTCGTGCTCACCGTGCGCACTCTCGATCACGCCGTGCACTCGGGCATGTTCGGTGGCCCGGTGCCCGATGCGCTCACCACGCTGTGCCGGCTGGTGGCGACCCTGCACGATGCCGAGGGCCGGGTCGCGGTCCCGGGTCTCCGACAGGGGTATGCCGCCGAGCTCGACTACGACGAAGCCCGGTTGCGCCGGGAGTCGGGGATGCTCGATTCGGTGCGAGCGATCGGCGAAGGGTCGATCCTGTCCCGGCTCTGGACCCAGCCGTCCCTCACCGTCATCGGCGTCAACGCGCCGTCTGTCGAAGATGCCTCGAACACGCTGTTGCCGACCGCCTCGGCCAAGTTGTCGATGCGGATCAGTGCCGACGAGAACCCGGACCGGGCATGCGAGCTGCTCCGGGACCACCTGCTGGCCCAGGACGCTTGGGGCGCAGAGGTCTCGGTCACGATCGTCGACGCCGGAGCTGGCTTCCACGCCACGACCGAAGGCCCTGTCTACGACGAGGCCCGTGCTGCGCTGCGGGACGCCTGGGACGGCCGTGAACCGGTCGAGATGGGCGTCGGCGGATCGATTCCCTTCATCGCCGCCTTCGCCGAACGTTTCCCCGACGCAGCCATCCTCGTGACCGGGGTCGAGGACCCGGATTCCCGGGCCCACGGCGCGGACGAGTCACTCGACCTCGGCGACTGGGAGCGCGCCTGTGTCGCCGAAGCCCTGCTCCTGGAGCGGCTCGGCGCGCTGCCACGCTGAGCCGTCCCGGCGCAGATCAGCTCTTGGCGCTCGGGCCCGGCAGGGCGAGCATCTGGTCGAGGGCGACCTTGGCCCAGTGCTCGACCTCGGGGTCGACCCGGATCGGGTTGACCACTTGACCGTCGACCAGCGACTCCAGTGCCCAGGTGAGGTGCGGCACGTCGATCCGGTTCATCGACGAGCAGTAGCAGACGTTCTTCTCCAGGAAGGCGATCGACTGCTCGGGGAACATCGACGCGAGTCGCTTGACGAGATTCAACTCGGTGCCGACGACCCATTTTGTGCCGGCCGGGGCGGCAGCAACGGTCGTGATGATCTGCTCGGTCGAGCCGATCTCGTCGGCCAATTCGCAGACCTCGTAGCGACATTCGGGATGCACGATGACCTTGACGCCCGGGATCTCCCTTCGGGCCGTTTCCACCGCGGCGACGGTGAAGCGGGCGTGCACCGAGCAGTGCCCACGCCAGAGGATCATCCGGGCCGACCGGAGCTGCTCGGGGGTGAGCCCCCCATCGGGGCAGTACGGGTCGTAGACGACGCAGTCGTCCAGCGATAGGCCCAGCTCCCGCACGGCGGTATTGCGCCCCAGGTGCTGGTCGGGCAGGAACAGCACTTTGCCCTGACCGTCGACCCCGCCGGTCTGCTCGAACGCCCACTCGAGGGCGGCCCGGGCATTCGACGACGTGCAGATCGTGCCGCCGTGTTTGCCGGTGAATGCCTTGATCGCTGCCGAGGAGTTCATGTACGTCACCGGGATGGTCGACTCGGCAATCCCCGCGTCGACCAGGTCGTCCCAGCCGTCCGACACCTGGTCCGCCGTGGCCATGTCGGCCATCGAGCAGCCGGCGGCCAGGTCGGGCAGGATCACCGTCTGCTCGCCGGAGGTGAGGATGTCGGCCGACTCGGCCATGAAGTGCACGCCGCAGAAGACGATCCACGGTGCCTCCGGACGGGCCGCCGCCTGCTGGGCCAGTTTGAACGAGTCGCCGGTGACGTCGGCGAAGTCGATCACTTCGTCGCGCTGATAGTGGTGGCCGAGCACGAAGACCCGCTCCCCGAGCGCCTCCTTGGCTGCCCGGGCCCGCGCGACGAGTTGCGGATCCGATCGTTCGGGCAGATCGCCGGGACACTCGACACCACGCTCGGTGTGTAGATCGGTGCCGTGGCCGAGGACCAGCACGGGCGAAGGCGCGTGGCCGAGTGTGGCGTCGGTGCTCATCCCCACAGCGTATGCCGTGCGCCGGCGAGTGACGTGCGGCCGCCAGGTCGATGGCGGCCTGATGTGCCTGAGGTCGCCGTGCTCGCCCGGTTGCTGCCTGCGTGCACGAGTTGCGCTGCCATTGACGCTTCGTCCCCGGTTTCCGGTTGTGGCCGGATCGGGCGAAAATGGTGCCGTGCGTGCGATCTTGGAGCTGCTTGCCGATCAACCGATGCTGCTGCTCGCCGTGCTCCTCGGTCTCGGCTCGTTGCTCGGCTCGGTCCGTTACAAGGGTGTGCACCTGGGGCCCGCGGCGGTGCTCTTCGGGTCGGTCGCCGTTTCCAGCATCGGGGTAGCCAACGACGTGGAGCTGGCGATCCCCGAGATCGTCGGAGTCCTCGGGTTGGTCCTGTTCACGTACAGCGTGGGCTTGATGTCCGGGCCGAACTTTTTCGCCTCTCTCCGCCGGGGCTGGACCGCGATGCTCGCGGTCGTGGGCGTCTTCATCGTCGCTGCTGTGATCGCTGTCATCGGCGGCCGGCTGCTCGATCTCGATATGCCTGTTGTGGCCGGCACCTTCGCCGGCGCGCTGACGAACACCCCCGCGTTGGCGGCAGCAGCCGAAGCGGCCGGCACGACCAGCGGGCCGACGATCGGCTATTCCATCGGCTACGTATACGGCGTCGCCGGATTCCTGATGGCCGCCCTGCTCGTCTTGCGTCGGTGGGGCTCCGGGTCCCGCGGCGACCCATTGACCAATCTCACGATCCGCATCGACCTGCCGGAACCGGTCTGTGCTCACAAGATCGCCGAGGAGTTCGGTGACGAGGTCGTCTTCTCCCGGGTGCAGCACGGCGAGGACCATCCGATCGAGATCATCGACGAGCACGAGATCCTGCGTCACGACGACCTGGTGACCGTGGTCGGCCCCGCAGGGGTGCTGGCCCGGGTCGCAGAACGGCTGGGCCATCGGTCCTCCCACGCTCTGGCCAGCGAGCGCACGGACCTGGATTTCCGGCGGATCACGCTGTCCCGACCCCACCTGGCCGGTCGCACGATCGAAGAGCTCGACCTCGAGCAGCGGTTCGGTGCCGTGGCCACCCGGGTGCGTCGCGGCGACCGCGACATGGTCGCCCAGGAGCACTTCGTCGTGCAGATGGGCGATCGGATTCGCGTCACCGCTCCCGTCCCCCGGATGGGTGAGGTCAGTGCCTACCTGGGCGACAGCGAACGCGGCCTGTCCGACATCAACCCGATCGGCTTCGCGCTCGGACTGGCCGTGGGTGTGGCCATCGGATTGGTTCACCTGCCTGGGACTAGCTTCCAACTCGGTGCCGCCGCCGGAACCCTGCTCGTCGGGTTGGTTTTCGGGCGGCTTGTGCGGATCGGGCCGCTGGTCGTGTCGATGTCGACGTCGTCGGCCACGTCGCTGTCGACCTTCGGGATGATCACCTTCCTCGCGTTCGCCGGCTCCCGAGCCGGCCGGCAGTTCGTCGGTGCCATCACCTCCGACCTGGGCTGGAAGGTGCTGCTGCTCGGCATAGCCGTCACTTCCGCGGCGGCGATAGCGATCATCGTTGTCGGCCGCTTCGTGCTGCGCTGTGGTGGGGTCCGCCTGGCCGGGATGCTGGGTGGCGCTCAGACCCAACCAGCGGTGCTCGCCTTCGCCAACGACCGCACCGGCCACGACCTGCAAGTCGGTCTCGGCTACGCCCTGGTTTTCCCGGCTGCCATGGTCGCCAAGATCCTGCTCGCTCAGATCCTTGCGGGGCTCTGACCGGACGCGGACGCGCGATGCCCTGGCGCGAAGTCCCTCCTTGGGGAACTCCACCGAGGGGAGACCCCGCCACTGCGGCACCGCTCCATACGATGGCACCGTGCGTGTGCTCATCGTCCCGGAGCGGTTCACCGACCTGCTCACCGCCGGTCAGGCAGCACAAGCCATCGCCGACGGCTGGAGCCGAGGCGCTCCACACGACGAGATCGAGATGCTTGCTCTCGGCGACGGCGGCCCGGGTCTGCTCGATGTCCTGGCCGCCGGCCTGGCCACCTCGGCCGGCGCCACCGACACGGAGCTGCTCACCGTGCCCGACCCGTGGGGGCGTCCGACCCCCGTCGAACTGCTGCTGGCGGACCATCGGGGGCAGCGCACGGCATACCTCGAAGCAGCCCAAGTCTGCGGGCCGCAGACCCGGCACGCGCGGGACTCAGCCGGGGCCGCCTCCTCGTTCGGGGTCGGCGCGGCGCTGGTCGCCGCACTTGATGCCGGTGCCGAGCGGATCGTCGTCGGCCTGGAGGGGGCAACGGCCCCGGACGCCGGATTCGGGCTGCTGGCCGCTCTCGGTGCTGGCCCGGTGGAGTGCCTCGGCCGCGGGGCGCTGGGGCTCGGTGACCTGACCGGCGACGAATTGTCGGGCTTGGAGTCGGCCGTCGACAGGCTGGCCCAGGCCCGGTTGATCGGCCTGGGGGAGTTGCGTCAGGCGCTGCTCGGTCTCGGCGGAGTTGCCGCGGGTCTGACGGCTGCACTGGGCGCCGAGCCATCCGAGGCGCAAGCCATCGAGGGCGCGCTCGGTCACGGCGTTGACGTGTTGCGTCGCCTCCGGCCCGAACCGGTCGATCTGATCAGTGGGACGCCCCGTCGCCTCGACCGACTCCCCGGGGTCGGGGCCGGCGCCGGCTTGGGATTGGCGTTTGCGGTGCTCGGCGCCGACCTGGCCGACGGGGCCGAGGCGGTGGCCGTGGAGCTCGGACTGGACCAGGCACTGTCCCGCACGGACCTGCTCGTGACGGGCACCGGCGTGCTGGGCTGGGACAGCCTGCGGGGCAGCCCGGTGACGGTTGCGGCAGCGGCGGCGCAGCGGCACGGCATCCCGGTCGTCGTCCTCGCCGGCCAGCTCGGGGCAGGGCGTCGGGAAACGATGGCGGCCGGGATCAACGGCACGTATGCCGCGTGCTCGAGCCTGGCCGAATGGCCCGTCTTCGCCGCCGCACCGGCCGGCTCGCTGGCCACTCGGGCGGCAGCCGTTGCCCGCACCTGGTCGCCGGGCTCCCGCACCGACGGCCCGTCGTAGGTAGGCGAACCTCACAGCACGTCGTAGGCTGGGGAACATTCGGTGCTTCGCGCCGGTTGACAGGGGGAGACCCAACAACACCCGAGTGCGAGGTTGTGCATGAGCATCCAGGACCAGACCACCGCGACCCAGACGGCCAGTCACGGCGTCATCCTCACGGACGTCGCTTCCAAGAAGGTCAAGAGCCTGCTGACCCAGGAGGGCCGTGACGACCTGCGGCTGCGGGTCGGGGTCCAGCCCGGGGGATGCTCGGGTTTGATCTACCAGCTCTATTTCGACGAGCGGACGCTCGACGGTGACGCGATCCGCGACTTCGACGGGGTCGAGGTGGTCGTTGACCGGATGAGCGCCCCGTACCTCGACGGAGCGACGATCGACTTCACCGACACGATCGAGAAGCAGGGCTTCACGATCGACAACCCGAATGCCGGCAGCTCCTGCGCCTGCGGAGACAGCTTCAGCTGACCGGATCGGCCTTGACCGGTTTCGCGCCGGTCGAGCCGCCGATCAGGCGCCAGATCCGGCTGCCGAGAAGGTAGGCAGCCAGGGTGGGCAGGAGCAGCGCCCAGAGCTCGATGGTGGCCATCATCGATATCGGTTTGCCCGGCGCCGGGTTGGTGTCGACGGCGCAGGTGATCCACGGGATCAAGCGTGGCCCGCCCTCGACTCGGCCTCCGGAAGCATCGGCGGCCAACACTCCGTCGATCCAGGCGGTCGTGCCGAACAAGGTGATGCAGATGAGGACGGTGAAGACGATCATCGCGGCGACGAGGCCGACCATCCAGCGAGGTCGGTTCACCGGTCCGGCGGCGGCCCGGGCCAGCTCGCGTAGATCGCCCAGACCGCGGCGTGCCTGTTCGAAGCCGACGTCAGCGGTGGCGTCGGCGAGATTGGTGCGCAACTCGGCCCGTCGAGCCCGACGGCCCCGCATCGGGACGCTTTCGACGTCCATCCAGTAGTCGTAGATCCATACGGTGCGGTTGATCCGGAATCGGTCGGTGAGGGTCATCGGAACTCCTCGTGGCCGGGGGAGCGGCCGTCGGTGGCTGCGGATGTGCCCACAGGGTTGGTCAGGTTGTCGGTCAGGTCGGCGACCAGGGTGGTCAGCGTCGCCCAGTCATCGTGTAGCCGGGTCAATTCGGCTCGCCCGGGCTTGGTGATCCGGTAGTACTTGCGGGCTGGCCCGCTGGCTGACCGCTGCAGATAGGACTCCAGGTGACCGGCTGCTTCGAGCCGGGTCAACGCCGGGTAGACCGTGCCTTCGGCCAGATCGGAGAAGCCGGCTTGCTGAAGGCGGTTGACGACGCCATAGCCGTAGCCGGGCTCGGCCTCCAATACTCGCAACAACACGAGCCCGAGCACACCTTTGAGCATCTGCGGGTCGTGTGTGGCCATGTCGACCACACTATGTCTAGTACTCAGCAATGTCAAGTAGCTGGTTTAGCTTGGCTGTGGGGCGCCGAACGGTGCCACGCGTCCTCGGGTGTCTCCGGACACCTCCCGCAGGATCGGGTCGGAGCGCTAGGTTCGTGCTATGCGCGTCGCTGTCACGGGCTCCATCGCCACCGACCACCTGATGACCTTCGGGGGACGGTTCGCCGATTCTCTTGTCGTCGGGCAACTCGACAAGGTCTCCCTCTCCTTCCTCGCCGATGACCTGCAGATCCGCCGGGGCGGGATCGCGGCGAACATTGCTTTCGGCATGGCCAGCCTCGGGCAGCGCCCGGTGCTCGTCGGCGCGGTGGGCGAGGACTTCGGCGACTACCGGTCCTGGCTCGAGCGCCATGGCGTCGACTGCGCGTCGATCCACGTCTCCGACACCGCGCACACGGCTCGTTTCGTCTGCACGACCGACACCGAGATGGCTCAGATCGCCACCTTCTACCCAGGGGCGATGAGTGAAGCGCGGGCGATCGAATTGCAGCCGGTCGCCGACCGGGTCGGCGGCCTCGACCTCGTGCTCATCGGGCCCAACGACCCCGAGGCCATGCAACGGCATACCGACGAATGCCGCACCCGGGACATCCCTTTCGCTGCCGATCCCTCCCAGCAGTTGGCCTGGCTCGACGGGCCGGGCATCACCGGGCTCATCGACGGGGCGGCTTTCTTGTTCACCAACGAATACGAGTCCCACATGATCCGGCACAAAACCGGCTGGAGTGACGCTGACATCGCCAGTGCGGTGACCGTCGAGGTCACGACCAAGGGCAAGGACGGCGCCGTCATCCGTCGGCAGGGCCAGGCGCCGATCGAGGTGCCCGTGCTGCCGGACGTGCACCCGCTGGACCCCACCGGTATCGGTGACGCTTTCCGCAGCGGTTTCCTCACCGGCCTGGCTGCCGGGCTGCCCGATCGGCGATGCGCCGAACTCGGGTCGACGCTGGCGGCATACGTCATCGAGACGGTCGGCACCCAGGAATACCGCCTCGGCCAGCAGGATCTGATCGACCGCATCGCCCACGCCTACGGCTCGGCGGCGGCCGCCGAGATCGGCACGCACGTGCGATGCGAACAGCCCTAGCGAGCAACACTGCCGATGGAGCCTGTCGACCCCGGCCCGGCGGCCTACCGGTTCTTCGCCGACCGTGCTGCTCCCGGCGAGGACCTGATCGGTGTCGGTGCTGATCTGCGACCGGCGACGGTGTTGGCCGGGTATCGCAGCGGGGTCTTCCCGATGGGGCTAGGTCAGCATGGTCGCGGACCACTGGGCTGGTGGTCACCGGACCCGCGCGGAGTGCTGCGGCTCGGTGACCTCCGGGTGAGCCGATCGCTTCGGCAAGCGAGCAAGCGATTCCGCGTCACTGTGGACCAGGACTTCGCCGGGGTCCTGCACGGTTGTGCCGACCCACGCCGTGCCGGGCGCTGGATCACCGCCGACATCGCGGCGGCATACACGGAGTTGTTCCGCCTCGGGTGGGTCCACTCGGTCGAGGTGTGGGACGACGACGGCCTCGCCGGGGGGCTCTACGGGGTGGCCGTCGGGGGTCTGTTCGCGGGGGAGTCGATGTTCTTCCGGGCGCGGGACGCCTCCAAGATCGCTCTGGTCGAGCTGGTGCGGCTGCTCGACGACGGTGACCCCCGGCGCTTGCTCGATGTGCAATGGGTCACCGCACACCTGGCCTCGTTGGGAGCGCAGGAGATGCCCCGTCGGAGCTATCTCGGGTTGCTCCAAACAGCCCTTGAGGCTCCGACTCCGAACTGGTCGAGGTGATGGCTGCCCGGCCGTCGTGTCGGGTTGCTGTGGAAAGGACGTGGGCAGGTTAACGCCACCCCTGTCGACAACTCGGCGTCCGGCCACGGTAGTCTGTCCACACCACACGAGCAGTCGACTCGACCCGGGAAGGTGCCCGTTGCGCAAGCAGGTCCAGCTCCTCGCCGCCAGACGGCGGGGCTTCATCATGTTGGGGCTCGCCGCCTTGGCCGCGTTCGCCCTGAGTAGTTGTGCCAATGTCAACAGCAGCGCGGGCACCGGTTGGCTGCCGACCGGCCCTGACGGTGCGAACGTCACGACCGAGACCGAGCGGATCACCACGTTGTGGGTGGGCACCTGGGTCGCCGGTTTGGCCGTCGGTGTGCTCGTCTGGGGTCTGGCGATCTGGTGCATGGTCGCCTACCGGCGCCGGAAGGGCGATCCGGAGCTGCCGCCGCAGCTGCGGTACAACGTGCCGATCGAGCTGCTCTACACGGTCGTGCCGGTGCTCATGGTCGCCGTGTTGTTCTACTACACTGCCCGGGACGAGGCCGCCATTCTGGATACCTCTCCCGATCCGGACGTGACGATCAACGTCGTGGCCAAGCAGTGGTCCTGGGACTTCAACTACCTCGAGGACGGCGTCTACGAGACCGGGGTGCACTCCGAGATCGACTCCGGAGGCGCCGTCACCGGCACCCCCCAGCCGGTGCTCTACCTTCCGGTCAACGAGCGAGTCGAATTCGTGCTCACCGCCCGGGACGTCGTGCACTCCTTCTGGATACCGGCCTTCCTCGTGAAGATGGACGTCATTCCGGCCTATACGAACAAGTTCCAGGTCGAGGCGACGCAGGTCGGCGAGTATCAAGGGAAGTGCGCCGAGTTGTGTGGCGCCTACCACTCGCAGATGCTCTTCAAGGTCAAGGTCGTCGAGCGTGCCGAATTCGACGCCGAGATGGAGCGACTGCGCTCGATCGGTCATACCGGCATCCTCAACGCCGACCTTAACCGGGAGAAGCTCATGCCGGCTGAGGAAGAGAAGCTCGACAAGGCCATCGAAAGGGCAAGGAGCCAGGGATGACCGCGACGATCGACCGTCCCGACACAGCTCGGGTCCGCCACCCGCGCAACGCTCCGGGAACGACTTTCTTCAAGTGGATCACGACCACTGACCACAAGGTCATCGGCAACCTGTATTTCATCACCTCGTTCGTCTTCTTCCTCATCGGTGGTGCGCTCGCGCTAATCATCCGGGCCGAGCTTTACACCCCGGGCCTGCAGGTGGTCGACAACCCGGAGCAGTACAACCAGCTGTTCACCATGCACGGGTTGATCATGCTGTTGCTGTTTGCGACCCCGCTGTTCGCCGGGTTCGCGAACGCGCTCGTGCCGCTGCAAATCGGTGCCCCTGACGTGGCTTTCCCGCGGCTGAACATGTTCGCCTACTGGCTGTACGTCCTCGGCGGCTTGATCGCGGCGCTCGGCTTCCTCACCCCACTCGGTGCCGCCTCGTTCGGCTGGTTCCTCTACACGCCGCTCTCGAACGCCACCTATAGTCCGGGATTGGGCTCAGACCTGGGTATTTTCGGTCTGGCTATGGGTGGTTTCGGCACCATCTTCGGCTCGGTCAACTTCATCACGACGATCATCTGCATGCGAGCTCCGGGTATGACGATGTTCCGGATGCCGTTGTTCACGTGGACGGTGCTCGTCACGTCGTTGCTGGCCCTGATCATCTTCCCGGTGCTCGCAGTGGCACTCTTCGGGCTCGGCGGTGACCGGCGCTTCGGGATGCACATCTTCGACACCGAGGCCGGTGGCGCGCTGCTGTGGCAACACCTCTTCTGGTTCTTCGGCCATCCGGAAGTCTACGTGCTCGCCTTACCGTTCTTCGGCGTGGTCAGCGAGATCTTCCCGGTCTTCTCCCGGAAGCCGCTGTTCGGCTACAAGACTCTCGTCTTCGCGACCGTCGCGATCGCCGCGTTGTCGGTGGCCGTGTGGGCGCACCACATGTACGTCACCGGTCAAGTGCTCTTACCCTTCTTCTCGATCATGACGATGTTGATCGCGGTACCGACCGGGGTGAAGTTCTTCAACTGGATCGGCACGATGTGGGGTGGGTCATTGACCTTCCGGACACCGATGATCTGGGCGCTGGGCTTCTTGACCACCTTCCTCTTCGGTGGCATCACCGGCGTGATGATGGCCAGCCCGGCGATCGACTTCCACATCTCCGACACATACTTCATCGTTGCTCACTTCCATTACACGATCTTCGGCACGGTCGTGTTCGCGATGTTCGCCGGCTACTACTTCTGGTGGCCCAAACTGACCGGGCGAATGCTCGACGAGACGCTGGGCAAGATCCACTTCTGGATGTTGTTCATCGGCTTCCACGCGACGTTCCTCGTCCAACACCTGCTCGGCCAACAGGGCATGGCCCGCCGGTACGCCGACTACCTGGCCGAAGAGGGCTTCACCGTGGGCAATCAGATCTCCACCTTCGGGTCGATCCTGCTCGGTGCTTCCATGCTGCCGTTCATGTACAACGTGTGGAAGACCTGGCGCACCGCACCGTTGGTCGAGGTGGACGATCCGTGGGGTTACGGGGCGTCGCTGGAGTGGGCCACGTCGTGCCCACCGCCGCGGCACAACTTCAACAGCATCCCGCGGATCCGCTCCGAGCGGCCGGCCTTCGACCTGCACCACCCGGACAGTGCACCCCCTGAGGGTCCGGCGCCCGACCCCGACATGCTGACCAAAGTCATGGGTCCGGCTGAGGTCGGCGAGACCGACGAGGCGAAGGAGTAGCCCATGCGCGCTGCTATCCGCATCTTCCTCTCCTTGCTGCTCTTCTTCGTCTGCGTGACGCCCTTCTACGCCGCGTGGCAGCAGCGAAACTTCGGAGACCTTCGAGACGTCGCTGGCCCGGTGGCGCTGTTTATCACAGCGCTCATGATGGGCATGGTGGCCTGGTATCTCAGTGTCACCCACAAGAAATTCGACAACGGCCCCGACGACGATGAAGAAGGGGAGATCTCGGACGTCGCCGGGGACTATGGCTTCTTCACCCCGTATTCGTGGTGGCCGCTCTGGCTTGGACTATCGTGTGCTGTCATCTTCGCCGGGTTGGCAGTCGGGTGGTGGCTGTTCATGGTCGGCGTGATCCTCGCGCCGATTGCGGTCGTTGGATGGACCTTCGAGCACTACAAGGGTGAGCACTCCAACTAGAGCACTCCTCGAAAGCAACCCGGACACTATGGCCCGAGACCATGGTGTGTCGTTGGATCAAGTTGCGGTATCCGGAGGTTCTCGGTGCCGACGGCGCGTAAGTCGCGGTCCCGGTTCGCATCGTCCGGATTGAAGGGGTCAGCACGACGCGGTGCGAGCTGACCTGGCCGCCGCAACACTCGGCTGCTGCGGTCGAGGCGGTGGTTTTTCAGACGTTGGGGAGCAGCCACCCGGGGATGCCACGCATTGGTCCACCCGGTTCATGGCTGCTGTAGCGGGGATAGCGCCCTCGAAGGTGGCGCGCATCTGGGAGTCCGACAAGCGGGTTCCGCATCCGGCGGAGAGCATCACGTTCGCTGTCGGCCCGGGCTTCGGGCCAAGACCGAGAACGTGATAGGGCTGTGCCTCAACCCGCCTGCGCCACGAAGCGCCGATGAGTCGAGCGGAGGCGAGAGACCTTCGCCACCGCACCTGTCGCAGCAGGAGCGGTGAAGCTGGGGGCAGCCTGAGCCGAGAGGTGCCGGTGGTGGCGGGAGCAGCCCCGACCACGACGGGACGCGTGAGTACTGCCAGATGACGTGGGTCCGGCAAGCGTCATGGAAAGGAGTTGTCGACGGCACGTGAAGACTGACCCCCTGGCGGCAGTTGGGAGTTGACCCACATGCTGGTTCTTGGGCCTGTGTTCGAGGTCAGGAGGAAGTGGGTGTTGAACGCGGAGGACTGTGAAGCGCCCCAGATTCTCTGCCATTCCTGCGCGGGTTGCGGCTCTGGGTTGAGGGTCGGGTTGGTCCGGTTTGGGGGCATCGGCGGTGACGTCCCGGTCGAGCAGGTCACCGGCCCGCGTGCCGTCCGTGGCCGGGATCGTGGTCCGGACCCCCCGTGGAGCGCCTGATCCCTTCCAAGCCACAGGATCTTGATTGCCCGATCCACGCTCCCGCACCAGGCGTGCGGTGTCGTACGGCGCACGAGCGCGGTCATCGTCCGTCGCCCGTAGAGACCTTCTGGTGTCATCCGGCGCACGCCCTGATGGCCGACCTGCCAGGCGAGGTCTCGTCCCTGGGTGGTGACCGTGGCGTCGCTGATCGTCCAGGCTGCGACAGGGGCGGGTGGTGCGCGTCCAGTCTCGGTAGGTCCGCGCGGCGATCTGGCAGCCCTGCTCGCGCAGGACCCGGCAGATCGGATTCGACCCAATCGAGGCCCGGCCCAGGATCTCAGTGTCGTCCTCGAGTCTTCCTCGAGCCGGCGCACCGTGGCCTTGAGGTCCGTGATCTCGGCGAGTTCCTCGCTCGTGGCACCCTGGCGCTGTCCGCCGTCGATCTGGGCCGGACGACCCAGCGGCGCACCGTCTCCTTGCCGAGGCCCTCCCGACGTGCACCAGACTCAGCGGCCGCGGTCAGCCAGGGGTACCCCGGCACGTGCTCCAGCACCTGACGCACGCACCGCTCCTTAACCCTTCGGATCGATCCTCTTCGGCATGGTTCGCATCCCTGCCAACTCCCAAGGACGCGGCATCAAACCCTGGGCGGTTCACCCGAACAAGCGCGCCATCGCCGGTCCTTGATCAGACTTGACATGCACCTCAGATCATCCTGGGGAAGGTGCGCCCGCCCCGCGCTACCTCGCTGTGGGCCATCCAAGAAATCCTGTTCATTGCTCACTACAGACTACGGAGCTGGGCTATCGATGTAGGTCTTGGTTGAAGGCAGATCGAGTAGCTTGAGGAACGCTGTGGCAGCGGGAGTTCGCCATGTGCCGGCCCAGATAAGGTACTCGGTGCGCATCGGAGCGTCGTCGATCTCGATGGTCACCACTCCTGCGAGCTGGGGAACGTAAGCAGATGGGAGCAGCACGATACCGAGTCCTTGTTTCACGAGTCTCACCATCATGAGGTCGACGGTGGTAACTTCGAAAGCAACTTCGCGGTTCAAACCGGCGGCGGCGAATGCCTCATCTGACTGGGCCCGACCTGCGGTATGTGCCGGAAGGTCGATGAACGTCTCGGTTGCCAGTTGCGCGAGAGTCACGACATCGTGAGTCGCAAGATGATGGTCCGGGGAGACAACTGCGACCAAACGGTCGGTCCCAAGCTTGCGGACACATACACCCTCCGGACGGGCAGTGGTTGGTAGCCCCAGGAAGGCGACTTCGATCACGCCCTGCTTTACCTGCTCCACTAGGTCGAGGCTTGCGCCCACCCTGATGTTCAGCTGGACACTGGGGTGTTCCCTTCGGAATCGGCTTAAAGCCTGGGGGATGTCAACTGCTGCGACAGTCGGGATTAGACCAAGCGCGAGCCTTCCGCGAACCTCTCCCGTCGCGGCGGCTACGTCAGCGATAGCACGCTCAGCCGCGTTGAGGCTTGCGCGAGCCGCAGCGACGAACGCCTCGCCGGCTGGCGTGATCCGGACGTGGCGGCTGTTGCGCTCGAACAAGGGGGCGCCGAGCTCGCGTTCGAGGCGGGCTACCTGACGGCTCAATGCTGACTGTACGACCATGCATTGCTCAGCTGCTCGGGTGAAGTTACTAGTCTCCGCGACCGCGAGTACGTAGCGCATCTGCTGAAGCTCCATCGATCAATGCTACTTGGGCATCGCTGCTGTCGCAACAATCTGTTGGACTCATTGCTTGACATCCAGAAGACTGGGCCACATGCCCCGGTCAACAAGCCATGAGGCCACCAGAGCATGGAGATGGAAATCGTCATGAGCTCTTCACAATTGAGTCCGATCCACATATGGGTTGACCCACGGTGCCCGTGGGCGTGGATTACCTCACAATGGCTCCTCGAGGTCGAGCGAGTCCGATCCGTCGGCGTTCAGTTCCACATCATGAGCCTGTCCGTACTGAACGAGAATCGCGAGATTCCCGAGAAGTATCGCGAGGCGCAAGCAGAAGGATGGGGTGCCGTCCGAGTCTGCGTTGCGGCAGCCGAGAATTACGGTGACGCGGTACTGCGACCCCTCTACCTAGCGATGGGAGCCAGGATCCACGTGGACCGCGGTGGTCTCGGACCAGAGATGATACGCGCAGCTTTGCGCGACACCGACCTGCCGGAAGAAACTGTCGACGCCGCGTCGGATACGGCATATGACGGCGCTCTCAGGGCCAGCCATCACCGCGGAATGGACCCAGTGGGTCAGGAGGTGGGCACCCCAGTCATCCACATAACTAGTCCCGCAGGCGACCAAATCGCCTTCTTCGGCCCTGTCTTGGGAATCATCCCGCGAGCAGAGGCGGCAGGCCGCCTCTGGGACGGAGTCCTAGCGGTGACCTCCACGGAGGGCTTTTCGGAATTGAAGCGAAACAGGGACAAGGACCCAAAATTCACGTGAGGGAAATCCCAGGAAACACGGCTTTCCGCCCGTCGGATTTAGGACCATCACGCAGTTGGTCCGGTAAACCGAACGCTTACCTGACGACGTTCGGCTGACCGCAGACGCGGCAGTGCTGCCCGCTCGGTTGACGTACTCACTGCAACCGCAAGAACCACTAGCCGGGCAAGGAGAAGAACATGATCAGGAAACTCGATTGCCAAGGACCTGTGGTGCCCATCACAGTTAATGCAGTAGATCACGTCGTGCTTAACGTGAAGGCTGCCCACCGGTCTCGTCACTACTGCGCTGAGCTACTTCCACTACCAGGTGAGCGGGACACCGAATGGGAACGCGGCGATGTCGGCTTCTTGCCGATCCGTATCACCGACACGACGATAATCGATCTTATCGAACAACCTCGTGGAACACCCAAGAACGTCGATCACATGTGCCTCGTGGTGGAACCCCTGGACTGGGACGATTGGCCGGGAAACCGAACGATCGAAACCGAAAAGCGACAGTGCGGTCGTGGGGCCAGAGGGCTAGATGAGTCAATCTACGTCCGCAACCAGGGTGACAACTTGGTCGAGTTGCGATGGTACCGAGACGATACGAGCCGGACGAACGACCTCCGAGCGGAAGAATGACATCTTGACAGCTAACAAGTTTACCTCAGACTCTCATCGATTCGATGGCCAACTACTTACGGATGAGATCTCGTGTGAGGAGGCCTCGGTCGACTTCGGTCATTTAGTCAAGAAAAGCCCCCGCTCAGTGCTCTATCCCGGCTCGGTGCAGGACATCGTCGACGCGATGGAGTTGGCCAGCAGCAATGGCATGAAGGTAGCCGGCCAGGGGCGCAGGCACTCCGTGTTCGGTCGCTCTCAGACCGAAGACGGCATCGTCATCGACATGTCTGGTCTGGCTCAGGTTTATGATGTGACGCAATCCGACCGCGGCACAGAAATAACAGTCGAGGCTGGCGCAACTTGGCGCGATGTCTTCACGGCAAGCCTCACACGCGGTTTCACCCCACCCGTGCTCCCCGAGTACCTCGACCTCTCCGTAGGAGGAACTATCATCGCGGGGGGTATCGGTGGCACAAGCTGGCGAAACGGAACCATCGCCGACAATGCTCTCGAACTGCGCGTGGTGACCGGAGATGGGCGCCGTATGAGCTGTTCCCGAGAGGTGAACGCCGACCTATTTGACGTTGTCCGGGCTGGGTTAGGTCAAGTAGCTATCGTGGTGCAGGCGACCCTGCGGCTGGTACCAGCACCACTCTACGTCCGCCGATACCAACTCATGTACCCGGACCTCAGCACCATCATCACTGACCAGCGCCTTCTAATCCAACAAGGTCGCTGGGACTACCTCCAAGGGGCTGTTACCCCACACATTGACGGAGACGCCTGGCTGCACACGATCGACGGTTCACTGCTTGTTTACATCGAAGACGACAACGTCCACGACCCTCTCGACGAACTATCTGACGACCGCGCGCGCGCCACTATTACAAGTAAGGACTACCCCACCTACGCGAAACGGTTCGATTCCCTTGAAGCGTCGCTTCGTCAAACAGGGAACTGGGACTCACCACACCCCTGGCTGTTCACTTTCCTCGGTCAGGCGTCCGCAAGGAACACTATAGAAGACACCATGTCGGAGCTGTCTGCCGAAGACCTCGGAGAAGACGGCCGCATCGCGGTGTCACCCCTCTTCACGAACGCCATATCAAGCCCACTCTTTAGAATGCCCTCGGAGAACATCGCCTATACGATGAATCTATTCAGGTACGCCACACCCCAAACAGCTTCAGAGATGGTCTCTGGCAATCGCAGGATCTACGAGCACGTGCGTTCGCTGGGGGGCACGCTGAATCCAGTAAGCGCTTTGCCGATGACATCCGAAGATTGGGAAATGCACTTCGGCGCAGAGTGGGAACGGATCGCGACCGCGAAAAAGAAGTACGACCCAAATAACGTCCTGACTCCCGGATACGAAGTTTTCGAGCATATCGCGAAGCTAAAAGAAACAGGGCGTTTCGTCCACAGAGATTGCTAATTAACCGGATTCTCACATTCCCTCGCAGTGGAAAATGAACCCTAGTTGTGCGCGAGGAGTCGCCCGCATCTCCAGCGGCTCGAGATCCCTACGCCCGCCCATCGTACGGCCGGAACCGCCACGGAAGGGAACCCTCGAAACTCAACCAGCGAGAAAACGTGCAACTGATCAACTTGAGGTCGACAGGAGGCATGAATGGTCGACACACACATGACACATTCCGATACCCGAGGCTGGCTGGGAGTAGCAGCCATCACATCAGCCCTGTTCGTGTTCCTCACCACAGAGCTCATGCCTGTGGGACTTCTCACACCAATCGCATCCAGTCTCAACGTCACCATTGGCACCACTGGCCTAATGGTCACACTCTATGGAGTATCCGCCGGGCTGGGCGTGCCATTTCTCGTGGCCTGGACTCGTCGCCTGAACCGTAGATGGCTGTTATCCGCTCTGTTGGCGGTCCTCGTTATCGGAAACATTATGACGAGTATCGCGCCCACATTTGCTTTGGTGCTATTGATACGCCTGGTGATGGGTTTTGCGAATGGTATGTTCTGGGCGATAGGCGTGAGTATGGCGATGCGCATCGTGCCGGGGAAAAAGGCGAGCAAGGCCGCTGCTGTCGTCATGTCTGGGATATCTATCGCCATGGTGGTCGGCATTCCCTTGGGCACGCTTCTCCAAGACATCACAAACTGGAGGACAACTTTCATGATCTGGGCTGGGCTGAGCCTCATCGTGTTCGTAGCCGTGAGTGTTGCAGTGCCGTCCCTCCCATCCGCCAACGCTATCTCTGTCCGAGAGGTGTTCGGCTTGCCAGTGCACAACCCACGCCTGGCGCTCGTACTGGTCACGGTTGTGTTCTTTGTGCTGGGTCACTTCGGGGCGTACACATTCGTCCGCCCATTCTTGGAGCAAACAACCGGCGCCTCACCAGGCTTCATCATGATGGCCCTCATGGTGTTCGGTATCGGTGGTGCCGCAGGCAACGTCATCGCCGGAGGAACGGTTGCGAAGAGCCTGCGCTCAACATTTCTCGTTGGGAGTGGCCTGCTCATTGCGTGCCTAGTGACTCTGATCGCATTTGCCCAAGTCGGCTGGATAGCAATGGTCGCTCTGGGCCTGTGGGGAGCCGCCTTCGGTGCAGTGCAACTGAGCCAGCTCACGATGACCCAGATGGCAGCACCCCAAACGTTCGAGGCAGCAATGTCTCTGAACACGCTCGCATACAACACCTCGATTGCTATCGCGGCCTTCATCGGGGGTTTCCTGGTGGACAGTTGGGGAGTCCGAACCGTCGCCTGGTTCGGAGTTGCGATGATGGCGGCCGCCATTGCGATGGTCTCGACCAACCGGACGGCGGGCGAGAAGGCCCTAGGCTCAGCAGGGTCAGCGCGTAGTCGTGGTTGAGATGGTCTGACCTGGGAAGACGTGGTTGGGACACGCCGTGTGGGGGGTGCGGGGTCGGACGCGGCCCTGGCGCTGATCATGGGGTTGGCACACCTTCACGATCAACAGAAAGCCGCGGCCGCGAATGACATCTTCCCCGATCGGGGCCGTGTCCGATGGCTCCGCAAGAAGATCCCGGACACCGCTGCCGCGCCCTCTGCCCGAGCACAGAACGTGACAGTCGCAGCCTTGTGGAGGTTTGGCGGTGGTTCCTTATCCGCGCCGACGCCGGGGTGTGCGGTACCCGTTGAGGCCGTTGTCGGCTGCGGTGGTGTGCGATGTTGGCCGGGTCGCGGTCCTTCGCCGCGATCCGTGAGTAGATCGCCGATCTGCCGGCCACGGCTTGGACCGACTTCGGACTAGCCGACCTGCCCCGGGCGGGTCCACTCTCTGGCGGCTGTTGACCGCCGTGGACCCAGCCGGGTTGCAAGAGGTTGCTGGTGCGGGGTTACAGACCCGGCAGGTCATGGGCCACCCTGATCGAACGTCGCCGCTGTCGTGGTCGGCGGGTGGTGGTCGTGGACGGCAAGACGATGTGGGCTACCACGCGCGGCGTGGGGCGCGAGCAATGAGCCCTGAAAGCCCTCACCGTCACCAAGTCCGCCAGCGGGCTCGGGTTCCCCGGTGCCGCCCAAGGGATCCAGTCCACCCGCCGCACCCGACGAATCACCGCCAGGTCCAGCACAACAAGCTCGTCGAATCACCAAGGGTGGTTCACAACTCTGCAATGATCCTGGTCCGGGGGAGTCAGTCCCATCCCAACTCCTTTAGTCGCTCGTCGTCGATCCCGAAATGGTGGGCAGCCTCGTGGACGACCGTCACCGCGATCTCGTCCAACAGCTCGTCGTGACTCGCACACATCCGCTCCAGCGGGCCTTGATAGAGCGTGATCTGATCGGGCAGAGCACCGGCGAACCAGCCGTCCCGGTCGGTGAGAGGGGTGCCTTCGTAGAGACCCAGGCATTCCGGCTTCCCAGGGGGAGGCTCCGGCTCGACGAAGACGGCGACGTGCCGCAACGATTCCCGGAACTGCTCGGGAATCAACTCCAGGGCGTCCTCGACAGCTGCGTCGAACTCTTCCCTGGAGAGCCGATAGGCCGGTTGCCGGTGACCACTCACGGTGCCATGGTAGGACCGTGACCGACCTCCATCGCTGCGTGTTGACGGCGACCGTCATCAGGTACGGGGACGCCGGACTACGCCCGCGAGGGGGCTGACACCGCGTGCGGATCACGGTCCGGGTGCGGCCCGGTGCGTCACGCACCAGGGTAGGTGGGCGGTACGGCGAGGGGGAGCCCGCCGTGCTCGTCGTCGCGGTCGCCGCCCGGGCTGTGGGCGGGGCGGCAACGGCCGCAACGTTGGCGGCGATCGCCGCCGCCTTCGGAGTCCGCCCACGGCAGGTTCGGTTGGTCAGCGGTGCTACCAGCCGCACCAAAGTGGTCGAGCTGGATCTCGGGGACGAACAGCGCGGTGCGGCACGATTGGCCGAGCTGCTTGCTGGAAGATGACCGGGCAACCTCATCGGGATATCGGGCGCATTGGGCTATCCGGCGATATCGGTCCGCATGCAGAAGGGGAGCCGACCTATGGCCGGACTCCCCTTCGTGGCGACTGATCTGGTCTCAGTCCGTCGTCAGTGCGGGTGTTTGTCGTGTTTGACGGCAGTGTGGGAGCCGCCACCGGCCGGGATAGCCTCGTGCTCGCCGTGGTGGTGTGCTGCCGCCAGCTCGGCCGGAGTCACCGGCTCGACCCGGTCCTTGAAGTAGAAGCGCGACCACTTGGCCCGGCGCCGAGCTTTACGCACGTCCTTGGCGGCCACGCCGTTGGCGTCGCTCGGCTCGGGCAACGGGAGCGGCTCGGGCGACTCGTAAGCCACGAGGACCCAGCGTTCGTATTCGTCGAGGTCTTCGTGCTTCTCGTAGAACTTGCCGTCCGGCGTACGGATGATCGTGCCGCTCTCGCGACCGTGTAGCACCTTCTCACGATCGTGTCGTTGCAACGACAGACAGATGCGCTTGGTGACCCAGAAGGCGAGCAGCGGGCCGGCGACCCACAGGATTCGGAACAACTCCGTCACGTCGTTGATCGACAGGCTGAGTTTGATCGCCAGGATGTCGTTGCTGGCAGCCAAGGCCAGCACGACGTAGAACGTGAAGGCCCCGACACCGATCCCGGTGCGAACCGGAGTGTTGCGGGGACGGTCGAGCACGTGGTGCTCGCGCTTGTCGCCGGTCACCCACGACTCGATCCACGGATAGACCCCGGCGAGCGTGTACATGATCGGGATGAGCAGGACTGCGCCGATGATGATGTTGAAGCTCCAGGTGAATCCGAACAACTCGAATTCAAGGAACCCGGGCAACAATCGAAGCGCTCCGTCGGCGAAGAGCATGTACCAGTCAGGCTGGGAACCGGCCGTCACCGGTGATGGGTTGTAGGGGCCATAACCCCAGATCGGGTTGATCGTCACGACCGCCGAAATCAGGGCCAGGGCTCCGAAGACGATGAAGAAGAAGCCGCCCGCCTTGGCCGCGTAGACCGGCATGAGAGGGAAGCCGACGACGTTCTCGTCGGTGCGACCCGGGCCGGGGAACTGGGTGTGTTTGTGCACCATGACGAGCAGGATGTGGGCGGTGAAGAGCCCAATCAGCAATGCCGGCAACAACAGTACGTGGAGCGAGTAGAGCCGTGGGATGATCGCCTCGCCCGGGAAGGCCCCGCCAAAGAACAGGTAGCTCGCATACGTGCCGACGACCGGGACCGATTGGATGAAGCCCTCGGCGGCGCGGACACCGGTGCCGGAGAGCAGGTCATCGGGCAGCGAGTAGCCGGCGAAGCCTTCCACGATCGCCAGCATCGACAGGATGGTTCCGATGACCCAGTTGACTTCACGTGGCTTGCGGAAGGCACCGGTGAAGAAAACTCGCATCATATGCACGGTGATCGCGACGCAGAACATTAGGGCTGCCCAGTGATGGATCTGCCGGATCAGCAGGCCGCCACGGACGTCGAAGGAGATGTCGAGGGTCGAGGAATAGGCCTCCGACATGATCACGCCCTGCAACGGGATGTAGGACCCATCGTAGGGAATCTGGCCGACCGAGGGTACGAACCAGAAGGTGAGGAAAACCCCGGTGAGCAAGCAGATGACCATGGAATACATGGCTACTTCACCGAGCATGAAGCTCCAGTGGTCGGGGAACACCTTCTTGAGCATGAAGGCCCCGAGTTTGGCGATGCCGGTGCGTTCGTCGGCCCAGCCGCCGATCTCGGCGGCTTTCTGCATGCGCGCACTGCGGGGCTCGGTCACCTGCGGATCGTCGTCGCGTAGGCCGGCGGCGGACTGTGGCGTATCTGGCGTGCTCACTTCAGGCGCTCCCAGTAGCTCGGGCCGACAGGTTCGGCGAAGCCTTGCGGGGCGACGAGGTAACCCTCGTCGTCAACGGTGATCTTCAGCTGGGGTAGTGGCCGTTTGGCTGGGCCGAAGATCACCTCGCAGTCACGGGTGACGTCGAATGTCGACTGGTGGCAGGGGCAGAGTAGGTGATGAGTGATCTGTTCGTAGAGGCCGACCGGGCAGCCGACGTGGGTACAGATCTTCGAATAGGCGACGATGCCCTCGTAGCCCCATTCACGGGTCTTCACACCCAGTTCGTCGTCGGCGAAGTCGTCCGGGTGCAGCCGCATGAGCAGCACGGCCGCTTTGGCCTGTTCTTCGAGGATGCCGTGAAACTCCGCGTGTCCTTCGGCGATGTTATGCTCCCGCATCTCCTCCAGGGTCGCCGGCATGACGTGGTACACCGAGCCGATGGTGACGTCGGCGGCTTTGATCGGAGCACCGGTTGGGTCCGTGACCAAACGGATCGGCTTGCCGCCGGGCTCGACGTCCCACAGGGTCCGCTTGAGGTCGTCCAGGGCCTTGGTGGGGTTGCCGAGTGAGCCGACGAGCTGCACCCCGAACGGCAGCACGAACAAACCCATCGAGGTGATCGCCAGCCCTTTGATCATCGGGCGTCGGGCCAGTTGGGCTGATTTAGCACCACCGGCGAGCAGGCTGTCGACCTTCGCGCGTGTTTCGTCATCGGAGCGGATCGGGTGACGTTCTTCGACGACTTCCTCGTCGGACATGATCGTTTTGGCCCAGTGCACCGCACCGAACCCGATCCCCAGCAGCGACACGGCTAAAGTCACACCCAGCAGCACGTTCAGGGTCAGAGTCGTGCCAACGAAAGGGACGAACACTTGTGCGTCATTGGGCACCGCGAAATAGGCGACGACGAAACCGAGTGTGCCCAGGATCGACAGCCCGAAGAGCGCCGAGACCTGTCGGGCTGCCCGCTTCGCTGCCCGCTCGTCGTCGTCGGCGGCCCGGTGCACGTGCGGCGGTAGGCCGGGGTTCTCGAAGACAGCCGGAAGCGCAGCCGACGTGGTGTCGCTGTCGGTCGTGGCAACCGTGCCGGGCTCGGTGGTGGTGCCCTGCTCGCTCATACTCGTCGATCCTGTTCGGTGCGGTGGAACTCAGGGGCAGGTCAGGCGGCCTTTTGGCCGAGCCAGTAGGCGCAGGCGACCATCAAGGCTAGCCCGAAGACCCAGACGAACAAGCCTTCGGAAACCGGCCCGAGGTTGCCTAGACTCATCCCTCCGACGGCTGGCTGGTTCTCGACCGTCTTGAGGTAGGCGATGAGCTTGGCTTTGTCTTCGGGGGTGAGGTTGCTGTCGTTGAAGACCGGCATCGACTGGGGGCCGATGACGAGGGCCTCGTAGATGTGTTTGGCCTCGACTCCGTAGAGCGGCGGAGCGTACTTACCGCGGGTAAGCGCGCCCCCGGAGCCGGCGAAGTTGTGACACATGGCGCAGTTGACCCGGTAGATCTTGCCGCCCTCGGCTACCGCGTGGGCGTATTCGGAGCTGTCCGGGTCACCTTCGAGGGTGTAGTCGGACTCCTGAGGGATTGCCGGGCCCGGTGCCAGGGCGGCCACCCAAGCGGCGATGTCGGCGATCTCCTGGTCGGTGAACTTCACTTCTTGCTGGCGCGGCACCTGGACGTTCGGTCCGGGGCTGGGCATCCGGCCGGTCCCCATCTGGAAGTCGACCGAGGCCGCCCCGACTCCGACGAGGGTCGGGCCGTAGGTCGTGCCTTCGGCCTGGACGCCGTGGCAGGTGGCGCAGTTGGCCAAGAACAGGTCCTCGCCGACCTCGGGATTGGTTGTTTCCTCGGCGGACGCGGTGGCCTGAGCGGGCTTGGGAGCAAGCAGCGAGTACGCCGTGCCGACGAGTGCCAGACCGATGAGCAGCAACAGCGCAGTGGCGGCGGGGTGGCGGCGGCGGGCGGCCAAGGCGTTCACGATGGGGTCCTGTCCTGGAGTTGTGTCGTGACCGGAGGTCTGGGTCAGGGTGTCAACCGATGGCTATTTCAGCAGGTAGATGACCGCGAAAAGGGCGATCCACACGACGTCGACGAAGTGCCAGTAGTACGAAGTGACAACGGCGCCGACAGCCTGAGTGTGGGTATATCGGCGGGTGGTGAAGGTGCGGCCGATGATCAGCAGGAAGGCGATGAGGCCCCCGGTGACGTGCAGTCCGTGGAACCCGGTCGCCATGTAGAAGATCGACCCCCACCGATCGGAGCTGAGCGTGACGTTCTCACTGGTCAGGGTGGCGTACTCCCACACCTGGCCGGCGATGAAGACCGCCCCGAAGAGGTACGTGAGGACATACCACTCGCGCATGCCCCACGAGCCGATCTGGGCCAGTCTGCCGGTGCGTGCTGCCTGCCCGCGTTCGGCCTTCATCACCCCGATCTGGCACCACACCGACGAGATGACCAGGATCACGGTGTTGGTCACGGCGAACGGGATGTTGAGCTTCTCGGTCTGCTCGGCCCAGAGCTCGGGTGACACCGAGCGCAGCTGGAAGTAGATCGCGAAGAGGCCCGCGAAGAACATGAGTTCGGAGGAGAGCCACACCATGGTGCCGACCTGGACCATGTTGGGCCGGGTCGCCGGGCCGTGCCCGGTGCTCACAGGGTGTGCTGGGATCGCCGATGCTGTCGCCACGGGCGACATTATGGCGCGTCTCGACTCGCGGCGGGTGACCACCCCCTACGTTTTTCGTCACAGCTGTCGGTTTCCTGGGTGTGAGTGGCAGCTGCAAGGGGGCCTGCCGGTGCTCACGGAGTGGTCACTGTGGTGTTGCCGGTGGCATCGCCGGGTGGCACACGCCACTACGATGGCGACCATGAGCCCCGCGCAGCAGGCCCCTGGCCAGGTTCGGCAAATCACCGTCTTGCTGTACAGCGACGACGTGACCGTCCGCGACGCCGTGCGGTTGGCGGTGGGTCGGCGCCCGGCCCGTGACGTCGAGGTCGCGGCCTGGCGTGAGTGCGCGACTCAGTCGGCGGTCGTCGAAGCGGTCGAGAATCAGCACTTCGACGTGTTGATCCTCGACGGTGAGGCCACCCCCATGGGCGGGATGGGCCTGTGCCGGGAGCTTAAGGACGAGATCTTCCACTGCCCGCCGGTGCTCGTGCTGACCGGTCGCCCACAAGACGGCTGGTTGGCGGCCTGGTCACTTGCCGACGAGGTCGTGCCGCACCCGATCGACCCGGCCGCTCTCGCCGCTGCTGTGAGCGGTCTGGCACGGTCCGGTGCACCGGCCTGAGGCCGGGCGCGCTCGGTGAGCTCCCGGCATACCCACATGACCAGCCCAGCATCGCCGGCTCCCACGTGGCCTGATCTGCTCGCCCGCCTGCTGGGGCGGGTCGACCTCAGCCAGGCCGAGGGCGCTTGGGCGATGGGTCAGATCATGGCGGGGGAGGCGTCACCGGTGCAGGTGGCCGGTTTCCTCATGGCGTTGCGCGCCAAAGGCGAGACGGTTGACGAGATGCGAGGGCTGGCTGACGAAATGCTCGCTCATGCGATCCGCATCCGGGCGCCACATCCGAGTCTGGATATCGTCGGCACCGGTGGTGACCGAGCACACACCGTCAATATTTCGACGATGTCGGCGATCGTGGCTGCCGGGGCCGGGGTCACAGTCGTCAAACACGGCAACCGGGCGGCGTCGTCATCGAGTGGTTCAGCCGACGTGCTGGAAGCGCTCGGTGTGCAGCTGGCGTTGCCACCGGCTCGGGTCGAGGCGGTAGCTGCCGAGGCGGGGATCACCTTCTGTTTCGCCCAGACGTTCCATCCGTCGATGCGGCACGCCGCCGCAGCCCGGCGTGAGCTCGGGGTGGGCACCGCTTTCAATTTCCTCGGACCGCTCACCAATCCTGGCCAGCCGACGTATGCCGCCGTCGGGGTCGCCGATGCCCGGATGGCTCCGCTGGTGGCCGGGGTCTTCGCCGATCGTGGGCAGGCGGCAGCTGTCTTGCGCGGTGACGACGGTCTCGACGAGTTGACGCTCGCTACCGGCTCGACGGTGTGGTGGGTCGACGGCGACACCCACGCAGTCACCGAGAGGCACTTGGACCCCAGGCAGCTGGGGCTGCGCCTGACTCCGACCGAGGCGCTGCGCGGCGGGGACCCTGCTCACAACGCCGAGGTCGTGCGAGAGCTGCTCGCCGGCCGGCCAGGTCCGGTGCGCGACGCGGTCGTGCTCAACACGGGTTTGGCGTTGGCCCTGGCGCAGAGTTCGTCCGCACTCGGCGCAAGCGACGACCACGCGTGGCACGCAGCCGTGCGTGAGGGCATGGATCGGGCCGAGACAGCCCTGGACTCCGGCGCCGCCGCCGGGGTTCTCGAGCGCTGGGTGGCCGCTACCGGCGCTTCCTAGATCGCGGTCCCACCAACCTGCAGCCGGTCAGGGCTCAATCCAAGCCCAGGCTGAAGGCCGCTTCCAGATCGTGTCGCGAATAGGTGCGGAAGGCGATATGGGTGGTTGTCGCGGTGACTCCGGGGACTTTGGAGAGCCGGTCGGCGATGACGTCGGCTAGGGCTTCGTGCTCATGGACACGGACCATCGCGATCAGGTCGGCATCCCCGGCGACCGAATAGACCTCGGTCACGCCGTCGAGGGCGGCGATCTCATCGGCGGCTTCGGGGATCCGGGAGACATCGCAGCGGACGAGGACGATGGCGGTGATCACGCTCCCAGCCTAGCCAGCCCACCGGTTGGTGACGTCGACTCGGGTGATGACCTGGGTATCGACCCTGCTCGTGACGTGTCGGCCAGCGCGGACCGAGCGGCTTGGGCACCGCCGACCGGGCAGCTCCACTCTCCGTCGAGAACCACGATGCGCACTCCCGGACTCTCCAGCCATCGCAGCACGAGCTCGGCCTCTTCGGCGGATGCGGCCGGAGCCGGGGCATTCGGCGGGGTGACCACTTCGGCGGTTGCCTGCAATGCCTCGACATAGACCGTCGGGTCGGCACCACGTGGCACCAGGCTCGTGCCGGCAAAACGCCCGTGCCGGACGCAGATCAACTCCCAACCACCCTCCTGGACTCGCCGCGCGGCGACGATCTCGGAGTTGGTGGCCAATGGAGCCAGGCGTTGGGCCCGGGCCGTTCCACGGAGCAGATGGGCGAGCCGATCGCGGACCGCGGCGGCATCCTCGAAACGCTCTTGGTCGGCCAGCAGCCGCATGCGCGCGTGCGTGGCCGCGACGAACGCGCGACTGTCGCCGGTGAACAGGTCGTCGGCAGCGCGGGTATGCCGGGCGTAGTCGCTCGGGTCCTGGCCACCTTCGCACGGGGCGTCACAGCGACCCAGCTCGGCGAGCACGCATGCCGAATCGTGCGGGCTGGCCGACAACCGGGTGGTGCATTGTCGCAGCGGCACGATTTCGTGCACGGCGGCCACTGCGGCCTCGGCGGCTTGTCGTGAACTGAACGGCCCGGCATACCGTGCTCCGGCCGCAGAGTCGTCGCGGACTTCACGCACGATCGACAGCCGTGGGAAGTGTTCGGCCGTGAGTTTGACCCACACGGCGCGTTCCGGCCGGGTCGAGCGGCGGTTGTAGGGCGGTTTGTGGGTGGCGATCAGCCGTAACTCGCGCACTTGCGCTTCCAGAGTGGTCTGGCAGACGACTGGGTGGATCGACTCGGCGAGTGCCACCATCTCGGACATCCGGGTGCGTTGCTCGGATGCGGTGAAGTACGAACGAGCTCGGGCCCGGATGTTGGTCGACGTGCCCACGTAGAGCGGCCGCTGCTGGGCGTCACGGAAGATGTAGACCCCGGGCTCGGCCGGCAGGTCGTCGGCCAGGAATCGTTTGCGCCGCTGCGCCGTGGAGACCCGTGAGGTGTAGCTCTGCAACTCCTCCAGCGAGTTCACGCCGATATTGCCGACCCGAGCGAGGAGCCCGTGCAGCACGTCCACGGTGGCGCGGGCGTCGTGCAGAGCTCGGTGGTCAGGGGTGACTTCGGCGCCGAAGAAGGCTGCAAGCGTAGCGAGCTTGTGATTGCGTGTTTCACCACGCGGGACGACGTGGCGAGCCAGAGTCACGGTGTCGACGACCGGGAAACCCGGCCACGGGATGTCGAGGCTCGCTGCTGCTGCCTTGAGAAAAGAGATGTCGAAACCGGCGTTGTGGGCCACCAGGACCGCGCCTCGGGAGAAGTCGAAGAATGCCGGCAGCACAACCTCGATCCGGGGCGATTGAGCCACCATGGTGTCGCTGATGCCGGTGAGCAACTGGATGAACGGTGGGATCGGCAGCCCGGGATTGACGAGCGTCTGGAACTCGCCGAGCACCTCGCCGCCGCGGACCTTGACCGCTCCGACCTCGGTGATGGCGGACTCGCGGGCACTGCCGCCGGTGGTCTCGAGGTCGACGACCACGAACGTGACATCGTGCAGGGGAGTGCCCAAGTCGTCGAATGTCGCTTGGACTGACTGCATACCAAGGACGCTAGAGCCTGGGTCTGACAAGGGTATGGAGGCGCGCAGGGCGGCCGGGATGTCAGACCCGGCTCCTACCCTCGCGGGCATGATGATCGACTGCACGACCTGCCCAGTCCGCGAAGTCAGCTGTGCCGACTGTGTCGTTACGGTGCTGCTATCCGATCCGGGCCTTGAGACGTCCGTGGTCGCCGCGCCGCCGACGGTTCCGGTCTCAGCCGGTGATCCAGCGGAGAGTCACTCACGCGATGCACCCCTGGACCCAGGCGAGCAGCACGCCGTCGGCCTTTTCGTGGCGGCCGGACTCCTCGGCCAGGATGTGGCACAAGGACTGCGCGCTGTCGTGGAAACACCGTGGACTTCTTCCCAGCGCACCAACGGGGCATCAGGTGCGTCGCGCCCACCCCGGCGTGATACCCGGGGAGCGAAGGTCAGCTGAAGGCATCACGGCGTTGACTGAATCCATCATCGGCATCCGGGAGGCTCGGCCATGACAGAGCGGCTCCAGTGGGTAGAGTAATTCGATGGCACTCGGGGACGTTGAGTTCGAGGTCGACGGTGCCTGCATTACCGGGCGGGTCGGCGGAAGCGGTGTGCGCACCCTGGTGTTCGTACACGGCATCATGGTGAACAGTCACGTCTGGGATCCCCTCGTCAAGGCACTCAGCGGGACCTGCCGACTCGTGTTGCTCGACCTCCCGCTCGGTGGTCACCATCGCCCCATGAATCCCGATGCCTCAGGAGAGCTGGCGGACCACGCCGCCCGGGTGATCACAGTTGTCGAGCAGTTGGGGACCCAGGCCGTCCTCGTCGGCAGTGACACCGGCGGCGCCATCGCCCAACTCGCTGTGGCAAGTCGACCCGACCTTTTCGAGGCACTCATCCTCTTCCCGAGTGATGCTTTCGGCAACTGTCCGCCCTTACTGCTGCGCCCACTCGTGCAGCTGAACAAGGTTCCCCGAGCCATCCCGGGAGTCGCCAAGCTGCTCCGCTATCGCGTCCTGCAAGCGATCGTGATGAAGCTCGTGTCCAAGCGCGGTCACTCCGCTGAGACCTTGAACGACCTCGTCGGGGAGCTGCCCCGCAACAAGGGCGTCCAACGGGATCTCTCCAAGCTGATCGCTGGGCTACGCCCCGAAGTCACCGACGCCGTGGTCCCCGCACTGGCCAACTACACGGCGCCCGTTCTGATTCTCTGGTCTCGTCGTGATCCTCTCTTCCCGGCAGCCCACGCCCATCGACTGGCCGGCATCTTCCCAAGCGCGCACGTTCACTTCGTCGACGACAGCCGGGCCTTCATCAGCTTGGACCAGCCCACCTCGGCTGCCGAGCACATCCTTGGCTTCACCCGTCGAACACTCGGCCAGTCGCAACCGAATCGCCGGCTCCGGCGCGAGTCGTGATAGTCGGGCTGGGTCCTGCTCAAACAAGACCGGCCGCGGCGACCAGGACGGCCCGTCGTAGACCTGTTGCCGTCACGAACGTGCCGACGGAACCATCCGGCCAGACTCTGGCAGGCTGCCGCGGTGATCCTGGCGTCGGTCGGCGTGGTCGGATTGATGTGACGTGACGCGCTCGAGGGCATGCCCTCGGAGGCTGCCGCTCTGGCTCGATCGTCGTAGCATCGTCGGGTGAGCCGCATCCCCCTTGTCGCTGGTCGTCGGGTCGTGACTGGACTGCTCGCGGTGATGTACCTCGCCGGCACCAGTGCCTGCACACTCGGGCCGGGGACCGACCCGAGTATCTCCTCGGTGAGTACCGAGAATAGTGACGGTGCGGAGGCGTCGGACGCGACCGGGACAACCGCCCCGGAGTCCGGCGCGGCATCCGGGTCGGTGGTGACCTCGACCGACGACCAGTCCCTGGGTGTCTCGGCCGACCAGGCAGGTGCCGCAGTGAAACAGCTGCTGGTCCAACGAGCTGACGCGCTGCTCAGCAAGGACCGGGCCTCGTGGATCGCCACGACGGACCAGACTGACTCATCGGCCGCCGCCGAATTGGCCGCCTATGACTCGCTTGTGTCACTGCGGGTTCCCGATCTGAGCATCGGTGAACCGGTCGACGTACGTCGCCTCGAGGAATCGGCCACCGGCTCGGCTGCCCCGGGCCGATGGCAAGCAACCGTCGAGGTGAGCTACCAATTGCCCGGCGACCGGCTCCCGCGGCGGAGCACTCGCACGGTGACCTTCGTGCAACGCGGCGCAGACTGGCGGATCCAGCGGTGGCTAGGACCCCAAGACGTATGGGAGGCATGGGACCTGGTCGGTGTGCAAACTGCTCGGACCGAGCACGTCCTCGTCATCGGCAATGCACCGATGGACACTCTCGTCGACCGAGTCACCGAGGCCGAGATCGGCCATGCCGAAGTGGTCGAAGTGCTCGGCCAGGCACCCAACGCGATCGTGATCGTGCCGGCCACGGCTCAGCAAGCTGCACGTCTGCTTGGCAAGCAGGACGCCGCCGAGATCAGCGAGGTCGCTGCGACCACGTCGGGAACGCGACCACCCGGCAAGCCAGCCGGGGCCGATCGTGTCGTGCTCAATCCCGAGGGATGGGGGCAACTGACCGGCGTGGGTCGCCAGGTCGTCATGACCCATGAGCTGGTCCATGTCGCTCTCCGCGCGACGAGTGCGGCCGACGCTCCGATGTGGCTCTCGGAGGGCCTGGCCGAGTGGGTGGCCTACAAGGATGTCGAGATGTCGCCGAAACTCGTCGCTGCGTCGTTCCTCGACGACGTGCGTCGCAATGGTCCCCCCGAAGACCTGCCAGCAGACACTGAATTCGACACCAGCACAATCGACCTCGCGGTGAAATATCAGGCTTCCTGGCTGGCCGTGTCACGCATCGCCCGGGACCACGGCCCGCAACAGCTGTTGGACTTCTACGGTCAGATCGCCGGTTCGACCGTGGGCTCGACTGGCGCCGTGCCCACCGGTTCCTCCGGTCCGACCCCGGCCGATCTCGACACCCGCACAGAGCGGGCATTCATCGACCAACTCGGTGAGAGCAGAGCCGAATTCGTGCAACTCTGGCGTGCCGAGCTGGTCGCTCTGGCGCGCAGCTGACGTGGAGAGTCATGACTCCTCCTGATCACGAACCCGGCTCGCCATGGAGCATCGTCGGCGAGGTCCCGGCAGGCCCGTCTGCATCCGGACCGCGCGATAGCGTACTGCTCATGTCCAGTCTCACCCAGGCATCGATCCTCATCGATGCCGATCCAGGGATGGTGCTCGACATCATCGCTGACTTCGAGGCCTACCCTGAGTGGGCTTCGGACGTGAAGCGGGTTGAGGTGCTCTGCGAAGAAGGCGACGGCTGGGAGGATCGGGTCGAGTACACCTTGGATGCCGGGGTGATTCGAGATACCTACGTCCTGGAATACGAGTGGAATATGGCCGACGACGGCACCGGCGTAGTGTCCTGGCAGCTTGTCGACGCTAGGGTGCTGCGCACGATGAACGGCTCCTACACCATCGCGCGGCATCGCCGGGGAGGCACCAAGGTGACCTATCGACTCGCCGTGGACCTCTACCCTCCGTTACTCGGGGTCCTCAAGCGCCTGGCCGAAGAGCAGATCGTCAACTCGGCCCTACGAGAGCTCAAGGTCCGCGCCGAGGCCTGAGATGCACAGACAGCACACCGGGCGAGAAGAGGATCCAGTGGGGTCAGTCGCAGAAGAGGCTGCCCGGCTGATCGGCCTGTTCTCCAGAGGCTTGACCGAGGAGCAGATCCGGCAAGCAGGTGCCCGGGCCTCCGGCGCCGGTCGAGACCACAGCAAGAAGGGCCGTGGCCGTGCCGATGACACGGCTTGCCCGACGTGTGGGCACGATCCCGCTGTGCCACAGGCAGATTCGACATGCCGGAGTTGTCCAGTATGCCGGATCGTCGGGACGGTTCGCCGGGTCAACCCCGACGCGCTCGATCGGCTCGCGGACGTCGTCGACTTGGTGAGTGACGGCATACGGGCGTATGCCGCGAATCGGCGCCGTGCGGCGGCGCGCGAGGCTCGTGCCCGGGCGGCCCGGCAGGAGCGGGAGCGGCGCCGAGCAGCATCGGACGTGCGAGATGTCACCGCAGAGTTCTTCGGCCCGCACGAGACGGGCCCGGACGACCCCTACGGTGACGACCCCTACGGTTCAGTCGATGCCGACGACATCGACGACATCGGCGACTTCGATGACACCGGCGACTTCGATGACTTCGACGATGCCGGAGAAACCGAGTCCGACGTCGATGACGATGCGTCGGTCGACGATGTCGACGAGGACGTCGTCGACCCTTCGGATTCACCGACATCGCGCCCCGGACTGTGCTGACGATCGGGATCGATATCGGCGGCACCAAGATCGCCGGAGGTGTGGTCGACCCCGACGGGCGGCTGGTGGCTCGAGCACGGGCGGGCACCCCGGATCGGTCGACGTCCGCCGCCGTGGTCGAAGACGCTGTTGTCGGGGTGGTGCATCAGCTGATCGACGCAGTCGGGCAACACCGGATCCAGGCAGTCGGGATCGGCGCCGCCGGATTCGTGGCCGCTGACCGGGCCACCGTGATCTTCGCCCCGCACTTGCCTTGGCGTGCCGAGCCGTTGCACGATCGACTCTCGGCACGGCTCCGACTGCCCATCACGATCGACAATGATGCGAACGCGGCCGCCTGGGCCGAATACCGATACGGCGCCGGTCGCGGCGAGACCCACATGCTGATGGTCAACCTCGGCACCGGGATCGGTGGCGGCATTGTGCTGTCGGGCCGGCTCGAACGTGGCCGTTTCGGGATCGCAGGTGAGTTCGGTCATCAGCAGGTCGTTCCCGAGGGCCTTCGCTGCGAGTGCGGCAATCGTGGCTGCTGGGAGCAGTATTCGAGCGGCAACGCGTTGGTCCGCGAGGCCCGGTCGCTCATCGACGCCGGATCGCCCATGGCGCGCGAGCTGATCGCGCGGACGGGTGGTGATCCGGGGCGGCTCACCGGGCCGCTCATCACCGAGGCGGCCCGGGAGGGGGATCGCACCGCCATCGAGCTGCTTGCCGATGTGGGGCAGTGGCTCGGCGTCGGGATCGCCAACCTCACCGCGGTCTTCGATCCCGGACGCGTCGTCGTCGGGGGTGGGGTGAGTGCGGCCGGTGAGCTGCTGCTCGGACCTGCTCGCGCCACGTTCCGTCGGCAGCTCACCGGTCGCGGACACCGCCCCGAGCCGGTTGTCGTCGCTGCTGAACTCGGCAATGACGCAGGGGTCGTCGGTGCTGCGGATCTCGCGCGCCTAGCGGTGGCCGGGGAGTCAGCGGCTGGGCAGCCATGACCGCCGGACGTCCCAGAACCGGACGCGTGCCGATGCTGGTCCGGATAGTGCGGCCGGGTGTCCTAGACCCGGGCTCCGTCGTCGTCGGGGTCGCGGTCTCGCGAGCCGCGTAGCACGAGCAGCGCGAAACCTGCCGTCATCACGACCACACCGATCGCGACGTACCAACCGGGGTCGGGGGTGCCGGAGAAAGCAGCCCAGAGCACGAGGAGTGGGCCCAGGACGATTCCGCCGAGAGCTAACCAGTAGGTCGCGTCGTGCGCGGGGGGCAAACTCGGGTCAGGAGGCTCGAAATGCTCCTCGATCTCCGGGGGAACGTGAACCCGCCAGCCGGTGTCGGAGCGGGGTGGTGTCGCGGCCGGATCCGCAGTGCCTTCGCTGGTGTCAGGTGGCTCCACAGACCGCTCCGGCGGTTGCGGGGCGGGGCCGATCTCGGGCGGGGCAGTAGCGTCGGTGGGAGCGTCGAGATCCCAACCGGACAGGACGGACTCGAAGCGTGCGTCGAGTTCGGCGCCGCGCAGGTGTGGCTCGTCACGGTGATCGGCCATGGGTCTATCTTGCGCCACGGGCGAGGCGGAGCTTGCCAGCCCCACCGCCGCACCCGCACCGGTCAGTGTCGCAACCGCTCGATGAAGGTGACGGATTCCTTGAAGATCCGGTCGGCGTCGTTGTCGAGGGTCGCGACGTGGAAGGAGTCCTCCAACCAGATCTGGGTGACGTCGTTGCTGGCGATGCGCGACAGGAAGTAGTCGGCGCTGATCGGGGGAATGACATGGTCGACCCGGGAGCGCATGAGCAGCACCGGGGTGCGCAGCTGCGGGAGCGCCTCACCGACGACCTTCCACATCCGGGTCTGGGAGTACATCGCCTTGAGCGGGTTGACTGGGTAGGCCAACTCGGTGACGCCGGGCTTCTTGATGTCGTCGGCCACCCCGGGCATGGTCGGGATGATGTGTTGCAGCACCGGCAGGATCTTCAGAGCCGGGTGGTTGTGCTTGAACATCGGGTTGACCAGGACGATGCCGCGCAGATCCCGGTGCTCGAGGGCGAGCTTCGTGGCCAAGGTGGCGCCCATGGACAGACCCACGGCGAAGACCACCTCGCATTGATCGCGCAGAGTCTCGAACTCGGCGTCGACGGCCGCATACCAATCGGTCCACTCGGTGCGTTGCATGTCCTGCCAGCGGGTGCCCATCCCGGGCAGACGGGGCAGGCGCACCGAATAGCCCTGGTCAGCGAGGTGTTGGGCCCACGGCCGCATCGACTGGGGGGTGCTGGTGTATCCGTGGCAGACCACGACACCAACTTCGTTGCCGTCGTGCGAGAAGGGTTCGGCGCCGGGCATGACGGACACGCTGTGCTCCTTGGCTGCCGACGCCACTCGCGTCGGCCGGGTCGAGGACGGAGGTGTGAGATCATGCTCCCACGCCGTCGGCAGGTGCCGCGAGTAGCTCTGGCACCGCCGATCACACGGGAGGTAGACACTGCGTGTTCTATTGGTTCCTCAAGATTTTCGTCGCCGGGCCTCTGCTCAAGGTGCTCTACCGGCCTTGGGTGGAGGGTGCCGAAAATGAGCCTGAAACCGGTGGGGCACTCATGGCCAGCAACCATCTGTCCTTTTCGGACTCCTTCTTCCTGCCGATCGTGCTCAAACGACGGATCACCTTCCCGGCCAAGATGGAGTACTTCACCGGCAGGGGTGTCAAGGGCAGGCTCACCGCCGCGTTCTTCAAAGGGGTGGGGCAGATCCCCATCGACCGCTCCGGAGGCGCCGCCAGCGAGGCCGCGATCAAATCCGGACTACGGGTGCTGCGTCGTGGCGACCTGTTCGGCATCTACCCCGAGGGCACGCGGTCGCCGGACGGCAGGCTCTACAAGGGCAAGACCGGCATCGCCCGGATGGCTCTCGAAGCCGGGTGCCCGGTCGTGCCGGTCGCGATGGTCGGCACCGACAAGGCTCAACCGGCCGGCAAGAAGGTGCCCAAGATCATGCGGATCGGGGTGCGCATCGGCAAACCGCTGGACTTCTCCCGCTACGAAGGCATGGAGCACGACCGTTTCGTGCTGCGCTCCATCACGGACGAGATCATGTACGAACTCATGCTGCTCTCAGGGCAGGAATACGTCGACGTCTACGCGACCTCAGTGAAGAAGAACGTGCTCAAAGACACTGTGCAGAACGCCCGGGACACGATGCAGAACGCCCGGGACACGATGCAGAACGCCCGGGACACGATGCAGACGGCGGTCGACTCTGCGGTCGAGACCGTGCACGCCAAAGCCCGGGAGATCCAGGCGGCAGCAGCTGCCGCCGCTGCGGCAGCCCGCGCTGCCGCAGCCGAGAGAACGGGCTCGACGGACTCGGCGGACGACACAGAGTCGGCCGACAGCACTGACGACGCTCCCGCGGTCACCGGCCCAGGCGCCGGGACGGGTGAGCCCGCAGACCACACAGAGGATGGCGAATCCGGGCTCGACGGCGACAACGTGCGCCGCGCGAGCTGAGCCGGCTATTCCGTCACCCTGCCGATCGACTGACGATCGGCTACCGGTCAATAGCCGATCAGCTGAGCGCGGCTACCGCGGCGTCGTAGTCGGGCTCCTGCCCGATCTCCGGCACGAGCTCCCGATGCAGCACGTTGCCTGAGGCGTCGAGAACGACGACCGAGCGCGCGAGCAGTCCACGCAGCGGACCGTCGGTCATGGTGACGCCGTAGTCGTCACCGAACGAACTCCGGAACACCGAGCCGGTCACGACCCGGTCCAAACCCTCGGCGCCGCAGAAACGGCCGAGAGCGAAGGGGAGATCGGCGGAGACGCAGACGACGGTCGTGTCTTCCAGACCGGCGGCGAGCTCGTTGAAGCGGCGCACGCTGGCAGCGCACACCCCGGTGTCGATGCTCGGGAAGATGTTGAGCACGATCCGCTGCCCGGCCAAACCCTCGGACGTGACCTCGGCGAGGTCAGCGCCGGTGACCGAGAACGACGGCGCCGCCGAACCCGGCTCCGGAAGCTCGCCGACGGTGTGGACTGAGGACCCTTTGAATGCGGTGGTTGCCATGGGCAGTTCATATCACGGCCTCGCCCGCCATGCGGAACCTCGTCCCGGCTCCGGTTGGTGCCCAACTACGCTAGCCGGGTGAGCACGAACGTCAACGATCAGCTGCACGAGCAGCTCGCTGCGGCGGCAGCCGATCTGGTGGCCCAGCAGCAACCGACCTGGCCCGACCCGGCCGCCCTGGCGGAAACCGTTGCCGAGCTGGCGTCCTATCCACCCCTGGTGTTCGCCGGCGAATGCGACGTGCTGCGCACCCGGATGGCTGCGGTGGCTCGCGGTGAGGCATTCGTGCTCATGGGCGGCGATTGCGCCGAGACCTTCGACGGGGCCACCGCCAACAACATCCGGGACCGGATCAAGACCGTGCTGCAGATGGCCGCCGTGCTCACCTACGGTGCCTCGGTGCCGGTCGTGAAGATCGGCCGGCTCGCCGGGCAGTACGCCAAGCCGCGCAGCTCCGACACCGAGACCCGGGCCGGCACGACCTTGTCCGCCTACCGGGGTGACATGGTCAACGACTTCGCTTTCACCGAGCAAGCCCGCACTCCCGACCCGAGACGGATGCTGTCCGCCTATCACCGTGCCTCGGCGACCCTCAACCTGGTCCGGGCATTCACGACCGGAGGCTTCGCCAATCTACGGCACGTGCACGACTGGAACCGCGGCTTCGTGCGCACGGCGGCCAATGCCCGCTACGAACGAATGGCTCATGACATCGACAAGGCGATGCGTTTCATGACCGCCTGCGGCGCCGACGTCGACGCCATGCGTACCGTCGAGTTCTTCGCCGCCCACGAGGCGCTCGTGCTCGACTACGAGCGCCCGCTCGTGCGGGTCGACTCACGGACCGGGCGGCCTTACGACACGTCGGCGCACTTCCTCTGGGTTGGTGAACGCACCCGTGACATCGACGGAGCTCACGTCGATTTCCTCGCCAGGGTTGAGAACCCGATTGGTGTCAAACTCTCGCCGAAGGCCGACCTCGACGACGTGGTCCGGATGGTCGATCGGCTCGATCCGCACCGGGAGCCGGGGCGGCTGACCTTCATCACCCGGATGGGTGCCGGCCGGGTGGCCGATGCGCTACCGCCACTCGTCGAGCGTGTGACCGCCTCCGGTGCGCAGGTCAGCTGGATCTGTGACCCGATGCACGGCAACACCTACGAGTCGAACAGTGGCTTCAAGACCCGCAACTTCGACGACGTCGTCGACGAGGTGCGGGGCTTCTTCGAGGTACACCGCCAGCTCGGCACCGTGCCCGGTGGACTGCACGTCGAGCTCACCGGTAACGACGTCACCGAATGCATCGGTGGGTCTCGGATGATCCAGGACAGCGACTTGGAGAAGCGCTACGAGACGGTCTGCGACCCGCGGCTCAACCACGAGCAGAGCCTAGAGCTGGCTTTCGTCGTGGCCGAGATGCTCAGCACGTGAGTGTCGGGGCCCTCCCGGCGCTCCTGCTCGCCCGCCGGCCAACTCCACCGTATACATCGCTGCGACGATCAAGCCACCACCGAGCAGCATCCGGACGGTCACCGATTCACCGCCGAATCCGACTGCGAAGAGGGCGGCGAACACCGGCTCCAGGGTCATGACGATGGCGGCTCGGGTCGCCGTCATGTGAGCTTGCGACCAGGTTTGGATCCACAACGCACCGACTCCGGCGACGATCGCCATGTAGAGAACCGCGACCCATTGCCCCGGCCCCTCGGGCAGGACGAGACCACCGGGTGACGCCACGACCAGACACCCGGCGCCGATGACAATGATCTGCACAGCAGCGATCCCGATCGCTCGTTCAGCGCTCGACCAGCGAGCCAGCCCGATGATGTGCCAGGCGTAGAGCGCGGCAGCGACCAGGGTCAAGGCTTCGCCCAGACCGATCGCCACCCCGCGTAACGAGAGCACCGCCAGCCCTGCGGTGGCCAGCAGCACGGCATACCACGTCGAGGCGGGCAACCGCTCACGCAGCACGGCCGAGAGAAAGACCGGAGTGAGCACGACATAGGTGCCAGTGACGAAACCCGACACCGACGCATCGGTGTGCACCAGTCCCATCGTCTGCAGGATCTGCGCACCACCGTAGAGCCCACCGAGCAGCGCGCCCAGCGCCCAGTCCCGCCGGGACAGCGCCCGCAGCTGCCGGTGGAAGACCCCGGCAGCGACCCCGGCGGCGACAACGAAACGTGCCGCCAGGAAGTCGACCGGCGGCACCCTTGTCACGAGGTCGTGGATGAGGAAGAACGTCGACCCCCAGATCGCCGTGAGTAGGACGAGCAATGCAGTGGCGAGCGATTCGGTATGCCGATGTGCGTGGGTCGTCGGGGACGAACGGCTCATCACAGGGGACGGGCCCGGACTCAGACGATCGTCAAGGTGACCGTCGACCCCTTGCTCACCAGGGTGCCGGCCCGGGGATTGGAGCGACGCACCGTGCCGAACACTCCGCCGAGCACGTTGTCGTAGGCGACCTTGAGACCCAGCCCCTGGAGCAGATTCGTGGCCGGGCCCTTCTGCATGCCGATGGTTCTGGGCACGGTGACCAGGACGGGCCCCTTGGACGGCAGGACGGTCACCGTGTCGCCGATGAACAGGGTGCCGTCGGCCGGGTCCTGGCTGATGATCTGGCCGTCGGGGACGGTGTCGCTGTGGACCGCTTCTTCGACGGCGATGACGAGTCTGGCTTCCTCGATCAGCTGGGTGGCCTCCTTGACGGTCTTGCCCTTCACCAGGGGCACCGGAATCGGCTCGCGGCCCTTGCTGACGACCAGATCGACCGTCGTGTCCCGTTTGACCCGGGTGTCGGCCGGTGGGTCCTGACTGATGACCGTGCCGTCGGGCACATCTTCGCTGTACTCCTCGGCGACCGTGCCGACCGCGAGCTTCTGTTGAGCTAGCGACTGCTCGGCATCGGCGCGAGTCTTGCCGTCGAGTTGGGGCACGGCATACCGCTCCGGGCCTTTGGAGACGACGAGGGTGATCGCGTCCCCACGGCGAACTTCGGTGCCCGAGGTGGGAGCGGAGTCGACCACTTGTCCGACCGGTTCGGTCTCGCTGAAGTCTTCGGTGACCGTCGCGGATAGGCCGACTTGGTCGAGGGCGGCTTCGGCGTCGGCGAGCAGCAAGTGTTTCAGGGGCGGCACCGTGCGTGCCGAACCGGGCCCGAGGAAGGTGAACCAGAAGGCCCCGCCACCGATGACGACGGCCAACACACTGACCAGCGGCCACAGCCACTTCCGGCGTCTTTCGGGCTCGTGGATGATCGGCGAGGGGTCAACCGTCACGGGGTCCGCGACAGACAACCGCTCGGTCTGCGCGGGCAGACCGACGGTCTGTTCGGGACTCTGGGTCGACATTATCGCGGTCGCTGAAGCACTCGCCGTGTTGTCCCCGGCGGCGCTGTTTCCAGTGGCGTCGTCACCCGTCGGCGCTTCTTCCGCAGCGTTGGTGTCGGCACCGGAACCGGCCGGGTCGTGCTGCACCAACACATCCGTCTCGGCACCGGGCTGCGTCTGTGCCCCAGCGTCGGGTGCGTCTTCGGCTGCTGCGTCGGGTGCGTCTTCGGCTGCCACGTCGGGTGCGCTCGACTCCGGCGGCACCGGCGTGGTGTCGATCGCTGGCTCGGGGCCAGCTTCGGCAGCTGCAGCGGGCTCGGGATCGGGTGGGGGAGCTGCACCGATCAGCTCGGGTTCGGCGTCGAGCTCTTCATCGGATAACAGCTCGAGGGACGCTCGCAGCTCGCGGGCCATCTCGCTGGCGTCGGCGGGTCGTCGGCGCGGGTCCTTGGCGGCCGCGTGTGCGATCACCCGTTCCAGCTCGAAGGGCACCGTGGCGACTCGGTCGGAGGCACGAGGCACCGGGCCATGAACGTGTTGGTAGGCCACGTGCATCGGGTTCTGGCCTTGGAATGCCTTCTGACCGGTGAGCAGCTCGTAGAGGATGAGTCCGACGGCATACACGTCGCTGCGTTCATCGGCTCGGTCGCCGTCGAGTTGCTCCGGAGCGAGATAGCTCACCGTGCCGAGCAGGACGCCGGTGGTGCTCGTGCGGGTCGAGGAGGTGACCGCTCGCGCGAGGCCGAAATCGGTGACCTTGATCTTGCCGTCGTGGTGGATGAGGACGTTCTCCGGTTTGACGTCACGATGCACCAAGCCCGCCCGGTGGGCGGCGGCCAGTGCGTCGAGCAAGGCCAAGGTGGTGCGAGTAGCTTCCCGGATCGTCATGGCACCGGTCTCGCTCAACTGGTCACGCAGCGTGCGGCCCTCGACATACTCCATCACGAGGAACAGCTCTTTGCCGCCATGGCTGGTGTCCTGGAAGTCGATCACCTTGACGATGTTCGGGTGTTCGTCCGCGGTTGCCGACAGCCGTGCCTCGCGGCGGAAACGAGCGACGAACGCTTCGTCTTTGGCCAGATCGGGGCGCAGGATCTTGACCGCAACCCGCCGGCCGAGCCGCTCGTCGATCGCCAGATGCACCGAGGCCATACCCCCGTCGGCGATATGTGAAACCAGGCGATAACGCCCGCCGAGCACGCGTTCTTCGCTGTCGGGCGGGCTGCTCGAGGCGCTTGTCGGCACTCCCTGGACCACGGGCCGAGTCTAGTGCGGGTATGGCGTGCACCCGCGCAGACACGATGTGCTGCCGCCCCGGTCGAGGCCGGGCACCGCCCGCCGGCGTCTGAGATGCCGGGGATGAGCCGGTCGGAGTCGCCCGCTACGGTGGCTGTATGGCGGGCACTACTGGGCCGGGCGCAAGCCGTCAGGGGTATCTGGCGTTGCTGCTGATCAACGGGGCGATCTGCCTCGCGTCGGTGATCGGGATCATCGTGGTCCGACCCGAGAGCTGGGGTCTGATCGCGGCTGTCGCCGCAGTGTCGGGCACGATCGCCACCATCTCGGGGATCCGGTTGGCGCGCTGGGACTGACGCTGCTGATCTGGCAGGCTGGGTGCGTGGCCCCACGCAACGTCGAAGACGAGCTCTATCTGGATGACGATGCCGACGAGGTGGAGGCCATCGTCGGTGACTGGAGCTACCTGCCGGAGATTGCCGAGCGATACGGTCTTCCGCTCACCCGGGTGCGTCGGTTCGTGGCCGACCGTGAGCTGATCGCCCTTCGCGTCGGCCCGCGCCGGGCGCTGGCAGTGCCGAACGGGTTCCTCGGTCCCGACGGGCCTCGACCTGAGCTCAAGGGCACGTTCACCGTGCTGGCCGACGGGGGTATGAACAACCTCGAGATCGTCCGGTGGCTGCACACTGTCGACGACACGCTGCCCGGTGGTGGGACGCCGCTGGATGCGTTAACCCGCGGTCGCAAACGTGAGGTGAGACGGCGGGCGCAAGCGCTGGCTTTCTGATCGGGGAACGGGCCAGTATGTCCCACTCACCGACCTCGCGCTGCCGACCAATCAGTGACCCGCACAAGAACCGTCATCGGGCGCGGTCTTGTGGATCGGAGTTGAGGGCGTGTTGTCACGTGTCGCGCGCGGTCACCACGTCGACGAGGTCTTCGAGCACGTCGCAGGCGGGATCGGCCAACAGCGGACCCGCCTCGGCGATGGCACGACGAGCCTGATCAGCGAGCCTCTCGATCTCCGTCTCCACCTGCGCGACAGCTCCGGTGTCCTGCAGGATCCGGCGCAGGGTGCCGACCCCGGCTTGGTCGAGATCGGGTCGACCGAACAGCCCGGTCAACACGGTCCGCTGGTTGTCGTCGGCAGTCTCCAGCGCGTGCGCGACGAGCACGGTCCGCTTGCCCTCACGCAGATCGTCGCCAGCGGGTTTGCCCGTGAGCACCGGGTCGCCGAAGACACCGAGCAAGTCGTCACGGAGCTGGAACGCCTCACCCAACGCCAACCCGTATGCCGACAGCAACGTGAGCGCGGCCTCCGGCGCCCCCCCGGCGAGCGCACCGACGAGCAACGGAGCCTCGATCGTGTATTTCGCGCTCTTGTAGCGAATGACACGTCTGCTGGCCGCGAGCCGTTCGCGGTGGCTGAGCTCCGGCCAACTGCGGACCGATTCGAGCAGATCGAGGAACTGCCCGCCCATGAGTTGGGTGCGCATCTGATCGAAAACCGCTCGGGCGCGGGCCAACTCGTCCACGGGCAGTCCGCTTGTGGAGTAGATTTCGTCGGCCCACTGCAGACAGAGATCACCCGCGAGGATGGCGGCGCCAGCGCCGAAACGTTCGGCGTTGCCTTCCCAACCGCGTTCTCGGTGCCACGATGCCAGGGCGCGGTGAGCTGACGGCATACCGCGTCTGGTGTCGCTGTTGTCCATGACGTCGTCATGCACCAAGGCGGCTGCCTGGAAGAACTCCATGGCTGTGGCCAAACGTACGATCGCGTCGGAGTCGTCGCGTCCCGCCGACCGGTAACCCCAGTAGGTGAACGTCGCGCGCAACCGCTTGCCCCCGGAGAGCAACCGCTCGATGACATCCACGAGCGGGTCGAGCTCGGGCCCGATCTCCTGCAACACGAGTCGTTGCCGGGCCAGCTCTGCCAGCACACCGGCCTGCACCCGGGGGCGCAAGTCGTCGCGGTCCAGCGGGTGGGTCACGGTAGTCCTTCCCAGGGGCGGGGCCAAGCAGCCACGATGGCGCAAGTAAGCCCGCAGTTCTCAGCCTACGTGGCGGCACCGGCGCTGAGCACCTGTGCCTGTGTCGTCCGCGTTGTCTGGGTTGTCTGCGTTGCCGGTGCGGCTCGTAGGCTTGTGGTATGCCGCAGCTGCCGCGCCCCGTGCACGAAGTGCGTTCGATCGTCGAGGCGCTGGCTCAGCCCCAGTCGCGGCCATCGATCAGTTTCGAGTTCTTCCCACCCAAGGACGATGCCGGTGAAGTCGTCTTGTGGGAGAGCATTCGGGCGTTGGAGAAGACCCGGCCGAACTTCGTGTCGGTGACCTACGGCGCGGGCGGTGGCAGCCGCGACCGCACCATCAGGGTGACCGAACGGATCGCCCGCGAGACGACGATGACCCCCATGGCCCACTTGACCTGTGTGGGGCATTCGGTCACCGAGTTGCGCAGCATCATAGGCGGCTACGCCGCCATCGGGGTGCGCAATGTGCTGGCGTTGCGTGGCGACCCGCAGGGTGGGCTGCACCAGGGGTGGGTGCCTCATCCGGATGGCCTGAACCACGCCGAGGAGCTGGTGGCCCTGATCGGCGAGTTGGGGCCGTTCACCGTCGGAGTCGCCGCCTTCCCGGATCGTCACCCCGAGAGTCCCAGCCTCGACCATGATGCCGACGTGCTGGTGCGCAAGGCTGACGCGGGAGCCGCGTTCGCGATCACGCAGTTCTTCTTCACCCGGGAGGCCTACGTGCGGCTGCGTGACCGGGTCGCTGCCCGGGGCTGCACGATGCCGATCATCCCGGGACTGATGCCGGTGACCAGCGTGCGGCAGTTGGCCCGGATGACCGAGTTGTCCGGCCAGCCCGTGCCGCAGGCGGTGACCGAGCGGCTCGAAGCCGTGGCCGACGATCCGGCCGCTGTCCGGGAGGTGGGGGTGCAGATCACCACCGAGTTGGCGCGGGAGCTGCTCGCCGATGGTGCCCCTGGGCTGCATTTCATCACCATGAACCGATCGCCGGCGACGTTGCAAGTCTGGGAGAACCTCCAGGGCGGCACAGCGATCTGAGCCCAAGGCGGGGCTCAGCTGCTCGTCCGAGGGCGAGATCAGGGGTCAGCACACGGTGATCGGTCGACCGCTGGTGAGCTGCACCAACTCGGCGAAACTGGTCTCGAAGACGGTGCGCGGGTGGCCACCGGCAGCCCAGACCGCGGCATACTGCTCGAGGTGGCGGTCGACGGCGGTCAGCACCGGACGCACGTGACCTACCGGGGCGACCCCACCGATTGCGAAGCCGGTGTGCTCGCGGACGAAATCGGCGTCGGCGCGGCCGAGAGCGCGCAAGCCCAGGGCCGCAGCGGTGACCTGCGGGTCGACCCGGTGGGCGCCGGAGGTGAGCACGAGCACCGGCACGGGGGCTTGGTCGTCAGTGGCGCCCGCCGGTATCCCGGCGAAGACGAGAGAGTTGGCGATCTGTCCGACATCGATTCCGAGGTATGCCGCCGCCGCGGGTGCCGTTCGGGCAGCCCCGTCGAGCACGACGATCGGTGCCTCGACCCCGGCGCCGGCCAGGGCCTCGGTGACGCGACGCACCGAAGGGTGCGCCAGGATCACGTCGTGGTCGGGATTACGCGAGCTCGGCGGCATACCCGACACCGTAGCGATCGAGCGGGCCGCGACGACCCGGGGGTTCAGCCACCGGCCGGAGCGTGCCAGATCTCCTGCAGGTAGTCGCGCATCGACCGGTCGGAGGAGAAGAACCCGCAGCGGGCCACGTTGAGGATCGCCGATGCGGTCCAGGCTTCGGTGTCGGCGTAAGCGGTGTCGATCCGCTCCTGCACATCGAGGTAGGACTGGTAGTCGGCCAGCACCATGAAGCGGTCGTTGCCGAGCAGGTCACCGACGATGCTCGCGACCAAGTCGCGGTTGCCGTCGGTGAACGCACCGCTGGCGATCAGGTCCACGGCGCGCTTGAGCCTCGGGTTGGACTCGTAGAAAGAACTCGGCGAATAGCCCTTGGCTTGCAGGGCGGCAACCTCGGGCTCGGTCATGCCGAAGAGGAAGAAGTTGTCGTCGCCGACCAGCTCACGGATCTCGACGTTGGCGCCGTCGTCGGTGCCGACGGTCAGTGCGCCATTGAGTGCGAACTTCATGTTGCCGGTGCCGGAGGCTTCCTTGCCGGCCAGCGAGATCTGCTCGGACAGATCGGCAGCCGGGATGAGCTTCTCGGCGAGGTTGACGTTGTAGTTCGCCGGGAAGGCGACGGCCAGCCGGCCCTCGACCCGGGGGTCGCTGTTGATCGTCGCCGCCATCGCGTTGATGAGGAAGATGATTTCCTTGGCCATGTAATAGCCGGGGGCGGCCTTGGCGCCGAAGACGAAGGTGCGTGGCGTGACATCGGCTGGATCCAGCTCCCCGGAGATGATGCCCTCGTAGAGGGTGACGATGTGCAGTGCCTTGAGCAGCTGGCGTTTGTATTCGTGCAGCCGTTTGACCATGACGTCGAGCATGTGTCCCTCGGGCAGCACGATGCCGTCGCGTTGCAGCAGCAGCGCCCGCAGTTGCCGCTTGTTGGCCTCTTTGGCCTCGCGGAACTGGGCCCGGAACTCCGGGTCCTCGGCGAACGGCTCCAGCGCTTGCAACCGGTCCAGGTGGGCCACCCAACCGACGCCGATGGCGCCGGTGATGATCTCGGACAGGCTGGGGTTTGACAAGCGCACGAACCGGCGGGGGGTGATGCCGTTGGTGACGTTGGTGAACTTCTCGGGCCACAGAGCGGAGAAGTCGGGCAGCACCTTGTCGCGGAGAAGTTGCGAGTGCAGTTCGGCGACGCCGTTGACCTTGGTGCTGGCGACCGTGGCCAGATGGGCCATTCGCACAGCGCGCACCGGGCCGTCCTGGATGATCGACATTCGGCTCACCCGGGCCTCGTCGTGCGGGAAGGCTTCGCGGACCTCGGCCAGGAACTCTTCGTTGATCCGGAAGATGATCTCCAAGTGGCGCGGCAGCAGGCGGCCGAGCAGATCGACCGGCCAGACCTCGAGTGCCTCGGGAAGCAGGGTGTGGCAGGTATAGGCGAAACACTGCCGAGTGATTTCCCACGCTTGAGCCCACTCCATGCCACGGACATCGACGAGCAGGCGCATCAGCTCGGGGACGGCGATGACCGGGTGGGTGTCGTTGAGCTGGAAGATGATCTGATCCGGCAGCTTGGTCAGGTCGAAGTCGTGGGGGAGAGTCTGGTTGAGGTAGTCCTTGAGTGAACAGGCCACGAAGAAGTACTGCTGCTGCAGGCGTAGCTCACGCCCCTGCGGGGTGGAGTCTTCGGGATAGAGCACCTTGGTGATGTTCTCGGCGAAGGTCTGGGCACGCACGGCCTGGGCGTAGTCACCGGAGTTGAAGATCGCCAGGTCGAACTCGTGGGTGGCCCGGGCGCTCCACAACCGCAACGTGTTGACGACGTTGTTGCGGTAGCCGGGCACCATGTAGTGGTAGGGCACGCCGAGCACGTTCCACTCGGGCACCCACCGACTGTGCTCGGTGCCCGCGTCGTCGGTCACGGTTTCGGTGTGGCCACCGAAGTCGACCTGGACCGCCCGCTCGGGGTGTGGGAACTCCCAGGGGTCACCGAGCGACAGCCAGGGGTCGGGAACCTCGACCTGGCGGCCGTGGACGAAGTTCTGCTTGAAGATGCCGTACTCGTAGCGGATGCCGTAGCCGATGCACGAGACGTCCAGGGTGGCCAGCGAGTCGACGAAACACGCGGCCAACCGGCCGAGACCGCCGTTGCCGAGGCCCGGCTCGGCTTCGTGATCTTCCAGGGTCGCCAGGTCGATCCCACAGCTGGCCAGGCCTTCTTCGACAACCTGGGTGAGGTCGGTGGCCAGCAGGGCGTTGCCGAGCTGACGGCCGAGCAGGTATTCGGCCGAGAGATAACCCACCATCTTCGGAGTGGCTTCACGCCGCCGCCGGGCGGTCTCGAGCCAGTCGGCCATGAGGTAGTGGCGCACGGCGCGAGCCAAAGCCAGGTATTGGTCGTTGACCGTGGAGCGGGACAGCGCTACTCCCTGGCCGAAGTTGAGTTCACGGAGGAATTCGCGCACGAAACCGTCGACGGTCTGTGTCGGGCGCACGACCGGGGCTTTCGCCAGTGCGTGAGTGGGCTCGTTCGCGGTGCCCAGAGTGCGCCGACGCGGCATCGCGGATTCTGGGTTGGTTGCCGGGTCGGCCGGTTGTTCGGTCACGTGTCGCCTCCGAGGTAGTGGGCCACGTCCGCGGGGTGCTCGGTCCACGGGCTCCGTGGGTGCGTCGGCCGTCGCTGTTGCTGGTGCCGTCTTGTCGTCGCGACCTTACCGGAGGGCTCGAAAGCACGGCCAAGGACGTTCGGCCCGCACCCCCTGGGCCCAGGTGGGTGATCCACCGAAGGACTTGACAGGACCGCCGTCGATATGACTAACTTAGTACAGGTGTTCGAAACCCTGGGTGGCCTTTCGACTGATCACAGATCTGATCGACGAGGTGGGGAGTCGGGCCCGTCGATCAGTGGGTGGGTCGAGTCCGCGGATCGTCGAATCATGTCGCAACGAGCCCGAAGGGGTCTGGTCATGGTGCGTCGATATGCCGAGTCGATCACCGTCCGCACTGCGGAGCTGGTGGACGCGGAGATGGTGGGTGGTTCAGCCGGCGGTGGGTCGCCGGAGTGGTTCGAGTGGCGCGGTCGTGGGTATGCCGTGTGCGCGGTGTTGTCCCACTGGCGGGAGCGGCGATCGTGGTGGCGTGACGTCCTCGACACCTCTGGCCGGGGCGGCTCCGGTGAGACACCGATCGCTGCTGCTGCGCGTGAGCGGCAGGTGTGGCGGGTCGAGGTGGTCACGGGCCGTCGCAACCGCGGGATCTTCGAGTTGGTGTGTGACCTGGCCGATCCGCCTGAGTGGCAGATCAGATCGGTCGCCGACTGAGCCAGCGTGAGCAGGGAGGTATTTCGATGAATGCGTCTATCCATCCGATGATCGTCCGGGCCGCCGATACACAGCCCGTAGGTGCGCCGACCGGCGGGTCGGTGCCCGTGCCGGTCGCTGTGAGTGAGCTGCTCGACCGAGCCGAAGCTAGCCTGCAGCAGGCAAGTTTCACCAGTGATCTGGGGGAGCGGTATGTCGCAGCGCATCTGGCCGCACTGCGGGCGGCAGCCGCTGTGCTGGCGGCCCGGACCGCTCCGTCGTCGCCGAGCCGGCCGCGCAGTGTCTGGGAGGTGTTGCCGAAATTGGCGCCGGATCTGGCCGAGTGGGCTGCATTCTTCGCAGTGTCGGGCCGACGCCGGTCGGCGATCGAGCGTGGCGACCGGCCCGTGTCGGCCCGGCAGGCGGATGATCTGATCCGTCAGGCCGAGGCGTTTGTGCAGCTCGTGCACGAGGTGCTCGGGGTCGACCGTCCGGGGCAACTCGCCCTACGCACCCAGTTCCTCGTGCCGGCCACCCGGACGAGCTGAGCGCCACGTCCTGCACGCGCGTCACCAACCTGCTCACGCATCACCGAACCCGCGCTACGCCAATCCGCCGCGTTACGCCGGCCCTGTTTGCGCTGCGCCGATATCTCACCTCGTGGAGTTCGTCATGTTCGACAGTTCGACTGCCGACACCTTCGTGCACCTGCACGTGGCCTCGGGATTCTCGATGCAATACGGTGCGTCGGCTCCCGCAGCCTTGGTGTCCCGGGCCGCGGCCTACGGGCAGCCAGCGCTCGCGCTCACCGACCGCGACGGGCTCTATGGCGCAGTGCGCTTCGTGCAGGCGTGCACGGACGCCGGCATCGCCCCGATCCTCGGGGTCGACCTGGCGATCCGCCCACCGCAACCATCGGTCCGGTCGTCCGCATCGTTCCCGCCGGGCGGGCCACCTCTGCCGAGTTGTCCCCCGGCCCCGGACCGCACTTCGGCTCCGACCCGCACGCCGGTGCGCGGCGGTGCACTGGTCGACCCACGCCGGCCCCGGGTGACCGTGCTGGCCCGAGGCCTGGCCGGCGGGGTCGCGCCCGGGGCCGGTTGGGCCCGGTTGTGCCGGTTGGTGACTCGCACCCACCTGGCCGGTGAGCGGGGTGACCCGGTCACCAGTCCTGAGCTCATCGCCGAGTTGGCCAGTCCGGCCACGGTCGACGAGCCGAGCCCACTCGTCGTGCTGCTCGGCCCCGACTCCGACGTGGGCCGGGCTGTCTTGGCCCGCCGCCGCACCGCTGCCCACGCCGCGCTAGCCCGGTGGCGGGCACTACTGCCGCGCGGATCGCTCGTGCTCGAGGCGGTCTGCCACGGCGGCCCTGACGGCACCCCGATGAGTCAGGGCCACGCCGGACGCATCCTCGCGTTGGGCCGCGAAGCCGGCATACCGGTCGTGCTCACCGCCGCAGTGCGGCACGCCGACCCGGCCGATGCCGTCACCGTCGACGTGCTCGATGCCGCCCGGCGTCTGGTCGCCCTCGACGTGCGCCATCTCGACCGGGTCACCACATCCGGTCACCTCGCGTCCACTCCGGCCATGCACGCCGTGGCCCGTGACGTCGTGCACGCCAGTGGTCCGGGCCTGACCGGCGGTAGCACCACGGTGCGCGACGGGGCCCGGCTGCTTGTGCACGACACTCTCGTCCTGGCCGCCGAATGCGTCCAGGACCCGGCCATCGACCTGGGCATCGGGGGAGTGCACCTGCCCGAGCAGAGCACCCTGGGGCTGGCCCTCGACGACGACCCGCAACAGGTGCTCGCCGCCCGCTGCCGGGCCGCGGTGACCGGGCGTTATCCGGAAGCCGGTGCGCGCGAGCTGGCCCAGGTGCACGCCCGCCTCGATGACGAGCTGGGAGTTGTCGCAGCTCTGGGTTATCCCACCTACTTCCTCACCGTCGCCACGGTCACCGATCTGATCCGTGATCTCGGGGTGCGGGTGGCCGCCCGCGGGTCCGGAGCCGGCAGCCTGATCAACTACCTGCTCGGCATCTCCGGGGTCGACCCGATCCGCTACGACCTGCTCATGGAACGCTTCTGCTCCCCACTGCGGGCCCAGCTGCCCGACATCGATATCGACGTCGAGTCGGCGCGGCGCACTGAGATCTACGAGCAGATCCTCGCCCGCTTCGGTGGGCAACGGGTCACCTGCGTGTCGATGATGGACACCTACCGGGTGCGTCACGCGATCCGGGACGTCGGGGCCGCACTCGGGCTGCCGCCGGGGGAGATCGACACGATGGCCAAGGCGTTCCCGCATATCTCGGCCCGCCATGCCCGCTCGGCGATCGCCGACCTGCCCGAGCTGCGGGTCAGCGGGCTCGGACAGGCTCGGTATGACCTCATGTGGGATCTCGTCGAGCGGCTCGACGGCCTGCCCCGGCACATCGCCCTGCACCCGTGCGGAGTGATCCTGTCCAACACCGCACTGCTCGACCGCACCCCGGTCGAGGCCAGCTGGCTGGGTTTCCCGATGAGCCAGTTCGACAAAGACGACGTCGAGGCCCTCGGACTGCTCAAACTCGACGTGCTCGGCATCCGAATGCAATCGGCGATGGCGCGTGCGGTCGACGAAGTGGCCCGGGTCGACGGCATCCAGATCGATCTCGACGACTCGGCCCAAGTGCCACTCGACGACGAGGCGACCTACCGGATGATCCGCACCACACACACTCTCGGCTGTTTCCAGATCGAGAGTCCCGGCCAACGTGAGCTCATCGGCAAATTCGGGCCGGAGCGTTTCGAAGACTTGATCATCGACATCTCGTTGTTCCGGCCCGGCCCGGTCAAGTCCGACATGATCGCGCCCTTCCTGAATGCCCGGCACGGCTGGTCGAGCCCCGAATACCTCCACCCCACCCTCGTGCCTGCCTTGCGTGAGACCGAAGGCGTGGTCGTCTTCCACGAGCAGGTGCTGCGGATCGTCGCCGAGACCACCGGAGTGAGCCTGGCCCGAGCCGACGAAGTGCGGCGGGCGCTCGGCTCACCTCAAGGTCAGCTGGAGGTCGAGGCCTGGTGGCGACCGGCTGCCCTGGCCCGGGGGTATACCGCCGCCGAGACCGACCAGATCTGGGAGGTGCTGCGGGCGTTTGCCTCGTTCGGCTTCTGCAAGGCCCACGCTGCCGCGTTCGCGTTGCCCACCTATCAGTCGGCCTGGCTCAAGACCCACCACCCGGCTGCGTTCCTCGCCGGAGTGCTCACCCACGACCCGGGGATGTATCCGAAACGGCTCATCCTCGATGACGCCCGGTCGCTGGGCATCGAAATACTCGGGCTCGACGTCAACGCGAGCAAGAGCTGGTATGCCGTCGAGCAGGTGTGCCGGGGCAACGGTGCGGCTGACCCCGATCTGCTCGATCCGCACCCGATCGACTCGCGCCTGCCCAGCCTGCGGCCGGTCCACCTCGATCGGGCCGATCTTCCGGATGGGCGGGGTTACGGCATCCGGGTGTCGTTGAGCGAGGTCAAAGGCATTACGGCGGCCGAGGTCACCCGGATCGAGTCGGGGGCCCCGTTCACCGACCTGGCCGATTTCTGGCGCCGGGCACAAGTGAGCCGGCCGGTGCTCGAGCGGCTCGTGCTGGCCGGTGGTTTCGACTCGATCTACGCCATCCCCCCGGCTCCCAGCAGCGGCGGTGGCACCACCGGCGCTCGCGGCCGGATCACCCGTCGTGACTTGTTGTTGCACATCGCCGAGCTCGACCGGTGGGCCCGGTCGACCGGTGCTAGACCGTCCAGGGCCACCCGGTCAGCGGAACGGTGGAGCCGACGGCCGGCCCAGCCGCCTGGCCGGCTCGACGTCGCCGGCCTTGCCGCAGCCCAGTCACAGGCAGCGTCTCCGGCCGCCACCGCCGACCGGCACAGCCAGCTTGTCCTGCCCCTCGACGACGCACCTACCCTCATCCGGGGTAGTGGGCTGCCCGAGCTGACCGGCTCCGAGCGGGTGCGGGCCGAGCTGGAGATCCTCGGCCTCGACGCGAGCAGCCATGTCGTCGCCGAGTATGCGCCGATGCTCGATGCCCTCGGGGTGACCCGCTCCCGTGACCTGGTCGCGGCCCGCAGCCGCAGCGAGGTCTGGGTCGCCGGGGTCAAGGTCGCCACCCAGACCCCACCGATCCGCTCGGGCCGGCGGGTCGTCTTCCTCACCCTTGACGACGGCACCGGGCCGAGTGACTCCACCTTTTTCGAAGACGTCCAAGGCCCTTATGCAGCAACCATTTTCCACTCCTGGTTGTTGCTCGTCCGGGGGGTGGTGCGGCGCACCGGCAAACGTGGCATCTCACTGCGGGCCACCGGGGCCTGGGAGTTGTCCGGGCTCTGGGAAGGTTTCCGCACCGGCGGCCGCCCCGGGCTGTTGGCGGCACTCGCTGCCGCCGATACTGCGGCCCACGCGCGGGCCGCGGCAGCCGCTGCCGCTTACTTCCAGCCCTACGTCGTGCCCACCGGCACCGGGTGGGCCGAAGCCGGGGCACTGGCCGCCGCAGCCGCCGCCGACGGTAGCCCGGTCGGCGACCGCGACGACACGGCATACGCCGCCCCGGGCCGCCCCCGCACCCAAGGCATTGGGCACGACATCGAGCCTGGCATCGGCCAGCGCAGCCCGGCTCCCGCTTTTCGCTACGCCCATCGGGCCGGTGGTATGGGCGGCGCCAGCCTGCCGGTCGGGCGGCCAGTGCTCGTGCACGCCTCCGGGTTCCGTCAGTCGCCCTATGCCGACACGCGCCCACCCGGCACGGATGTCAAGACTGCCCGAGCCCTCGTCGCCGACGAGGGGCCAACCGGTCATCCGGACGACCAATCGACCAGCGCACCCCGCAAGCTGTGGCACGCCAGTCCCGGAAGCTCGGGGCACTGACCATGATCAGTGCGCACATCGCCTCATTCCCGGGCCAGCACCAGCCGTGCGAGTTCGATCGCCTCCCCGGCCGGCGCCATCGCCTGGTCATCGTCATTGTCGGCGCGGGCGACATCGGCGGCGTTGTTCAGGCTGACAGTCAGGTCGCCTTGGGCTTCGGGGGTGCCCAGGCGAGTGGTCAAGTCAAGACTCAGGTCGAGGGATTCGGTACGGAACGTGTATGGCTCCATTCGGAACGGAGTCGGCTAGCGCGGGGCACTAGGGTGGACGCGTGCCAGACGGAGAGCAGCGCCAAGCCCGTTGGGCGGCGTCGGCCGTGCGGACGGCCGCGTTGTGGGCTGCCGTCCGGGAGCTGGTCGGCGAGCAGGCCCGGCATCTTGGCCGGCCGCTGCGGGTGCTCGACCTCGGTGGTGGCACCGGAGAGCTCGCGGTGCCGCTGGCTGAGCTGGGCTCGGACCTGGTCGCCGAAGTCACTGTCGTCGATCCCAACCCCAACGCGCTGGCTGCATTGGCCCGCCGGGCCGCCGAGCCCGGTGCCGACGTCGCCGCTCGCGTGCACGGTTACCAAGGCGACGCCGACACCCTCGCCGAGGTGCTGCCCGACCACAGCTTCGCGCAGGGCTACGACCTGGTGTGTTGCCACGGGGTGCTCGAGGTCGTCGACGACCCGGCAGCCACCCTCGCGGCGCTCGCCGCTGCACTCACGTCCGACGGGCACCTTTCGCTGCTCGTCGCCGGCCGGTTGGCCGCAGTCTGGGCTCGTGCCCTGGCCGGTGAGCTGGGGCAAGCCCACGGTGCCCTCACCAGCCCGGATGGGCGGTGGGGAGCCAGCGACCCGCTGCCGCGTCGCTTCGACCTGCACGAGCTGCGTGAGCTGGTCACCGCAGCCGGGCTCGTCGAGCACCGCTGGCACGGGGTGCGGCTGCTCGGTGACCTCGTGCCTCCCGCCGTCCTCGACACCGACACCGGCCGAACCGCCCTCATGGCCCTCGAAGAAGCACTCGCCGAGCACCCGGCATACCCCTTCCTCGGTGAGCTCGGCGCCGGGCTGCATGTGCTGGCCCGCCGCGTCTGAGCTGCACCGGCGATTGCCGCCCGTGAGTGAGCTGCTGTGAGCCGCCGCCAATTCCACCCGCCACCACGTCGCGTCACGGGCCCGCCCGACGACACCGGCTGCACCATGCTGCACGTCGACATGGACGCCTTCTACGCCTCGGCATCGTTGATCGAACGGCCCGAACTGCGCGGCACACCGGTCATCATCGGCGGTGGTGGCCGCTCCGTCGTGTTGTCGGCCACCTACGAGGCCCGCGCCTTCGGGGTCACCTCGGCGATGCCGATGGCCCGGGCCCGGCGACTGTGCCCACACGCCACTGTCATCGCGCCCGACCATGATCGGTATGCCGCGATCTCGGCTGCCGTGATGGCCACCTTCGCGGCGATCACCGACCGGGTCGAGCCGCTCTCACTCGACGAGGCATTCCTCGACATCGCCGGGGCGGTGCGTCGGCTCGGGCCGCCGACCGTCATTGCCCAAGGCCTGCGAGACATGATCGCCGACGAGCAGGGCATCACCTGCTCGGTCGGAGTCGCCTCGACGAAATTCGTGGCCAAACTCGCCTCGGGGCTGGCCAAACCCGACGGGCTGCTCGTCGTGCCCCAGGCCGAGGTGATCGACTTCTTGCACCAACTGCCGGTCGGCGCCCTATGGGGGGTTGGCGACCGCACCGAAGAGGCGCTGCAGCGGCTCGGACTACGCACCGTTGCCGATCTCGCTCACACGCCCCTCGACACCCTGCGCCGAGCCCTCGGCGACGCCACCGGCCGGCATCTGCACGACCTCTCCTGGGGCCGGGATGACCGGGCAGTCGTGCCGCACCACCGGGAGAAGAGCATCGGCTCTGATGAGACCTTCGCCACTGACATCGACGACCCGGTGCAGATCCACCGTGAGCTACTCCGCTTGGCCGACCGCACCGCGGCCCGGGTCCGGGCTGCCGGGCTGGCCGGGCGCACGGTGACCCTCAAGGTCCGGTTCGCCGACTTCACGACGATCACCCGCTCACGGACCCTGCGCGAGCCCACGGACGTGTCCCGCGAGATCTTCGCCGCCGCCCGGGCGCTCTACGACGCGCTCGGCTTGCAACGAGCCCGCGTGCGCCTCGTCGGCGTACGGGTGGACGGTCTCGTGCCGGCCGGCCAGGCAATCCACCAATTGCGCTTCGACGAGCCCGACCGCGGCTGGCGGGAGGCCGACCAAGCGGTCGATCGGGCTAGCGCCCGATTCGGCGCCGGCGTGGTGCGTCCCGCGGTGCTCGTGCCCGACGCCCGGAAAGCACCGGGCGGGCCACGGCATCCCGGGCAGGCCGACGCTGGGCAGGATCTCCGGGAGAACGCACCGGACTGATTCCCCGAGACCGTTGGCGGGTCATCTCCAGCTCATCGGCCACCGTGGTCGTCACCTGACTCGGTGCACCGATCACGATGGCCGAGTCGTTGGACGGCCCGAGCACTGGCCGCGGGATCGTGCAGCACGAGCTGTGCGGGCCGGGCGGCAGCAACCGCCAGACAGGCTCCGTAGCCTGCCATCGGTGCCGTCAACTCCTGACAGGTGACCGTGTCGCAGTCACCGAGCTTCGTCCGGGCTTCGGCGGCGCACCACTGGTCGATCCCACCGTCGTGGCCCGAGCGAGTGAGGTCGGCGACTCGTTCCACATCGATTCCGACCGGGATGGGTGCGGTCGCGACGGCAACGAGTAGTCCCGCATGACTGACACTCACATTGATCCCGTCGATCCTCGGCTTGCCGTGCGGCCGCCCACACTCATGGCACCGCCGATCCACCCGAATGGCGCTCGCGTCGAGGTCCAAAGCGTCAGACGCAGCGATCCGGAGCAATGCCGCCGCCACGAGGCTTCGCCCCTGATCGGCCGGGGACCGGTAGCTGCTCGCACGTTCACTCTCCGCCGGTGACACGTAGGCGTGCAGACCGGACTGCGCGAGAGTGAGATACGCCCACCACACGTGCACCCGATTCACTTCGCCACTCACCTGCGAATCCTATCGAGCGCGTCCGTGCCGTGGCCCCGGTTACGCTCGCGGTGAGGCCCGCAAACCGCGGTTCGGATCTCCGAATGAGCCTTGGTTGTGAATGAAAAAAGCCTGGCTCTAAAGGGCTGCCACGCTCGGCGTTCTGAAGAACACAGGAACCTCACTTCTTCAACGCAAATATGCATGCTACCGGCACAATGCTCAAGTTTATCATGGGCGATCTTCGAGGCCAGTAGGCGACCTCATCAGTCAATTATTAGGCGAGGTCATCCAGGCCTGAATACGTATCAAATAGGCTGTTTGTCACGTCATTTCTCGCCGTCCACGGCGCGGCGCCGGATAAGTCCAGGTCTTGACTGAGACGGTGATCACACTCACTGGACTGAGACAGACCTCACACTGCGTTCCCGGCCGGTTGACTATTCCGCAACAGCGCAGTATCGTAAAACGGTCATGGGAGTATCCCTGTCAACCAGAGGAGTCAGATGTCCAGTTCTATAGCAAAGAAGAGCCTGAGGGTCGGTATCGCAGCCCTGGCAGCGGCCACGCTGGGGCTCGCCGCATGTTCGTCAACCGAAAGCTCCACGGATTCCGACAAGAAGTCGACCACGAGCCAGTCGGAAACTGCTGCCGCGGAGACGTCGGAAGCGTCTGCCACCAAGGAAGCTGAGAAGACGGAAGACGCGGGCGGCTACGGCGACAGCGAGGAGATGACCGAGGGCGAGAAGGCCAACGAGGCATTCGAGAACAAGGTCACCGATGCAGAGTTGCTCGCAGGTCTCAAGGCAGGCGGTCACGTTATCTTCATTCGCCACGGTCAGACCAACAAGGACTGGGCCGACCAGGCCAGCCCTGACCTGGATCTGCAGAACTGCGCCACGCAGCGTTCGCTGAGCGAGAAAGGCTGGCAGCAGGGCCGCATGATCGGGGCAGCCTTCAAGAAGGCGGAGATTCCGGTCGGTGAAGTGACCGCGTCGGAGTACTGCCGGGCGTGGCAGACCGCCGATCTGGCATTCGGTATGCACAAGAAGGACCCGGCGCTCAACTTCGCGAAGGCCGAAGAGTACACCGACGCGCAGGTGAAGCAGATGGCTGATGGCATCAAGCCCTACCTCACCACCAAGCCGGCTGAAGGTGTGAACAACGTCGTCGTCGGGCACGACGATGTTTTCGAATCCGCAACTGGAATCTATCCCGCGCCACAGGGCATTTCCTATGTTGCGGTTCCCAAGGGAGACGACTTCGAGCTGATCGCTAAGCTCTCCCCCGAGGACTGGGAGAAGCTGGCTGCTAGCTGATCCTCAGTAAGCACGCATTCCCCAGTAGCACGAACCGAGGCCCGGTCCGCTCACGCGGACCGGGCCTCGCTATTCCCTTTTCCAGGTAAGTTTCCAGGCAAGGCCTTCGGTCGAGCATCCGCGAGCGCTGGTCCCGGCCACCCGCCAGATGCGAACCCGTCCAGCTGGGTGGGGGCGGCTCTAGATGGATGGTTCCGCAAAAGCGCAGTTCAAGCGCAGACCTGAGTTTCGTAACGAACCACCCGGGACCCGAAGGAGGCTACCGCCTTGTTTGCGCAGAAGGCAGGCGGCGAAATGGTTCGCCGATCGTGACTACCGCCTAGGGCGTCGGCGCTGAGGTGGCCCGAGTGTTCCGCCGTGAATGTAACCGGCGGCTCACGACGGTAACGATCTGGTCGAAGATCAACCAGATGGCGGTTGCCAACAGCACGGCTCCGATGCATCTGACCCAGGGGTCTGCTCCTAAACCCAGCCGGTCCATCACATTGAATAAGTCGAATTGCAGGATGTAGATGAACAGCGACGCCGAAGCCAAGTGGTGAGCCGGCACCGCGAGTGGTCGCGGTATCCGCACGTTCGCAATCAGAGTCAGTGCGACGATCGCGGCTATCACGTACAAGTAGCGATCCGGGCGATAGTATGTGGGTTCGAAGAACTGGTACATTCCAACGCCCAGCACCACCAACGACACGAGTTTCTGCCACCACGTACGTGCATGGGCGATCGCTATTCCCAACGTGAAGAGCCAGGCCGCGACCCAAGGTAGGTATTCGGTTCTCGGAAGCCCGGCCAGGACTGCCCAGGTCTTGGGAATAATCGCGATCAAAGTGAGGGCCATCGCAGTAGTCCACGGCTTGGACTGGTACCACTTGGCTACTCGGGGAATCGCGAAGACCCCGGCAGCGATCGCGAAAGCAAACAGGTAAGTCTCGATGAACCAGAACACCTTATGGTGGCCTGATGTGTGCGGCCCTAGTGCCCATTGCAAGAAGACGACGTTGGACCACTTGTAGGTTCCTGTGACCAAAGCGCCCGAAAGAGCAACAAACGCGGTGGGGATAGCCACGAGAGCCATGGTGCGCGCTGCGGCTCGCGAGCGCGTTGAAGATGTGTTGTTGCTCAAGGCAAACCGGGCAGAGTTGTAGCCGGCAAGCGCTAAGAGAGCGTGGGCGCCGCCGATAAGCGTGGTGGCACCGGTGTGGTTGCTGGCGATGGTAATCACTGCGATCACGCGCAGGACGACCGAGGTCTCGAGATCGAGGAACCAGCTGCGTCGATTGCTGGTGTTCAAGAATTCGGCGAGTGGGCGATGGTGCCAGTCGCGCGGCAAAGCGCCATAGCCGCGAGCCAACACGACAGCGGCAGCAGCATGATTGAGCGAATTGCCACCATTGGCGACGAACGAGGTAGACGTGTCGATGTCGTCCTTGCCGAGGATCCTGGTCAATGCTGCGCCGGGATCGCGACGGTTGGGCTGCCACCACCGGCGCGTGACCGGCGTCGAGCCAACGGCGGAATCGTTGACCGCCTGCACCAGTCGCCGACACTCGTTCCGGTCGACCTTGCCATTGGACAGTGTCGGCAACTCGTCCAACAGGGCGGCCTGCACCAGGGCGAGGTCCAAGCTCGCGGCTTCGGCCACCTGAGAACGGACAGCGGTGACATCTGGCAGTTTCCCGGCACACCGTGACGCGTCGATGGCCACGGTCAACGAAGTGTCGTCCCCGGTCACGATGGCCGGGACTCCCGACTCCGCGAGAGTGCTCTGGAGCCGCGGGATGTCGATGCGTAAGCCGGCGATCTTGCAGAACTCGGCACGGCGACCGACGATTCGGACCAGACCGGAAGCATCGATAGTCGCCAAGTCGCCGGTGTGCAACTGGTCGATCATCCGACCGAGCGCCAGGTCGTCCGGGTGCTCGGCATAGCCGAGCATCACTCCGGGCCCCGAGAAGACCAGCTCTCCGGCGTAGGGCGGGATGCCCGGGACGTCATCGACTGGCTCGAGGTGCACCGTCGAGTGAGCGATCGGGCGGCCGACGGCATCCGGATTGTGGCGGAGCTCCTTCGGCGGCATCACGGCTATCCGGGCGGTTGCCTCGGTCTGCCCGTACATGACGCAGAAGTCGCGTCCGGCACGGCGACAATCCCGATCCCACTGCGTGACCTCGTGCGGCTCGAGCTTGCCACCGGCCTGGGTGATCAGCCGCAGCTTGGGGAGACCGTCCGGGATCCCGCCGCGGGCGGCGATGAGTTGAGCCATGAGTGGGACGACAGCGAGATCAGTGACCTCGTGGTCGCGCACGTCGTCCCAGAAGGCGTCGTCGATGACCGAGCTGTCGCTGATGACGATCGAGGCCCCTGCTCGCAGATGCGAGGTGACCACGCTCAGGCCATAGCAATAGTGCAGTGGCAGACCGGTGATGCCACGATCTGCGCTGGTCAGGGACAGTGATGCCGCGATGGCGTCCGCGTTGGCGACGATGTTGCGGTGGGACAAGCGGACGAGCTTGGCCGATCCAGTGCTGCCGGACGTGGAGAGCAGCACGGCTAGCTCGGGGTGCAGCAGGTGTTCAGGGGCGTCGCTTTCGGTCAACAGTCCACGACGCCATACGGCGTTCGGCTGATAGCGCTCGAGGATGCCCGTGTTGTGGATGTCGTCTTCATTGGTGACCAGTGCCACTGACTGCGACTCCAGCGTGGCCAGGTAGGCGACAACCGAGTCCGTGTCGGTCGACATGGGCACCTGGATCAGTCGTGGGGTACCGGTGTCGATGAGGTCTCTGGCGTCGGCGACACGCTGCCACAACTGGCCGTAGGTGACCGTCTCCTGGCCACGGATGAGCGCCGGGTAGTCTGCCCATTGGGGATGCGACTCCGGTTGGAGAAGTGATCGGGCAGCAGTCTGCTGCGTGTGACCGCCGACGAACATCACTGGAGAAGGTTAACCTAACCTAGGTCCCAGGAGTGAATGACAGGCCGTTGCCGGAACCGCCGGGTGGGAACACCGGGACTGGGTTCGGGGGTTGGGAACTCACAGCCACGAGCATCCCCGTCCGGGTTCCGTCAGCGGCATCAGGCATCTATCCTGAGAGGGAGCCCGGCAGGTGGGCTCGGATCACCGTCGGTTCCGCCGACGAACGGAAGGGGTGGCTGTGGCGCTCTCCGATCGGGAGCAGAAGCTGCTCGAGCAGATGGAGCAGGCTCTGTATGCCGAGGATCCCCGTTTCGCTGCGCGCATCCGCACTCAGAGCGCGGGGCAGGACCGTCGTCGTCTGCTCGTCGGCGGCCTGGGCATCCTGATCGGGCTCGGCCTGATCCTGGTGGGCGTGTTCAACCAATTGACGGTGCTCGGGGCTGCCGGTTTCGCCGTGATGGTGGCTGCTGGGGTCTACGCTCTCGCCCCGGCCCGTAAGTCCGGCCCGACTGGCGTGGTCGACAGCGAGCGCAAGGCCCCCAAGGGGAGTCCGAAGAAGAGCAAGTCGCGGGGCAGCTTCATGCAGCGTATGGAACAACGCTGGGACAACCGGAACGACCCGAATCACTGGTAGGTCGCGACCGCGTCATTGGGGGCACCGAGGCGGGGGCGCGCCGGGCTACGTTTTCAGAGTTGCACCCCGACCGGGTGCCAGCACCATCAGCTGCTCAGCGCAGCACCATCAGCTGCTCAGCGCAGGCCGGTGCCTTCGGCAGCTTCGGCCTCCAGCCGGTCGGTCTCGTCGTGGATCTCCAGGGCCTGGGAGGCGAGCACCGGTAAGTGTTGCCGGCCGTGGTGACCACAGAAGTAGAGCTCGCCCCCCGAAACGAGTCGGGCGCGAATGTAGGCCTGGGCACCGCAGCGATCGCAGCGATCTGCGGCACTGAGGCGATGGGCCAGTGTTGCGCTCACGTCGGCATGCTCATTTCTGTCGGCGGGGTGAGACAGACTACCCCGTCTTTGTGTCTGACGGGTGGGGCCGGGTGTCGCTCGTCCCGATCCCACTCCCGTGACAACAGTCAATCACGACCTGTGCTTCCCGGGGGCATTCCACGCCGAATTGAGACACGCGTAGCACCGGTGAGGCCGGCCGCGCGGCGGAGCGGATAGCCTGCTGCGGCAGCATCGGCGGGGACGACGGATGGCCCACCGGCCAGGACTGGGAGGACGACGCGGTGGCATCAGGCTCGACACGTGGCGAGGTGAAGCGCAGCAGGACCTCGGCGCAGGCGTACACCGCACGCCACTTGCAGGTGCTGGAAGGGCTCGACCCGGTCCGTAAGCGACCCGGGATGTACATCGGCTCCACCGACCAGCGCGGGCTCATGCACTGCATCTGGGAGATCGTTGACAACGCGGTCGACGAGGCCCTGCTCGGGGTCTGCGACCGGATCGAGGTCGTCCTCGGCGCCGACGGTTCCATCGAGATCCACGACAACGGCCGGGGTATCCCCATCGACACCGAGCCCGGCAGCGGCCTCACCGGTGTCGAGCTGGTGTTCACCAAACTCCACGGCGGTGGCAAGTTCGGTGGCGGGGCCTATGGTGCATCCGGGGGGCTGCACGGCGTGGGGGCTTCTGTGGTCAACGCTCTCGCGGCGCGGCTGGACTGCGAGGTCGACCGGGGCGGCAAGACGTATGCCATGAGCTTCCGTCGCGGTGAGCCCGGACAGTTCGACGACCCACCCGGGCCGCACACCCCCGATGCCCCGTTCACGGCATACCAGACCGGCTCGGAGCTGCGAGTCGTCGGGACCGCACCCCGCAAAGCCAGCGGCACCCGGGTGCGGTTCTGGCCCGACCCGCAGATTTTCCCCGACAACGCCCGGCCTGACCTGCAATTGCTGCTCTCGCGCGTCCGGCAGACCTCCTTCCTCGTGGCCGGGCTCACCCTGGTCGTGCGCGACGAGCGACCCACCGATGGCACCCATGGCACCGACGGCACCGACCTCACCGACGGCACCGATCAGGGCACGCCGACCGAGCACGTGCTGCGTCATGACGGCGGCCTCGTCGAGTTCGTCGACTACCTCGCCCCCGACCCGCCGGTCAGTGATGTTTGGCGACTCTCGGGCACCCGGACTTTCACCGAGACCGTCCCGGTGCTCGACAAACACGGCCAGCTCGTGCCCACCGAGGTCGAGCGCGAGTGCGGTGTCGAGATCGCGCTGCGCTGGGGCACCGGCTACGAGACCCGGGTGCAGTCTTTCGTGAACATCATCGAGACCACGAAGGGCGGCACCCACCTGCAGGGCTTCGACCAGGCGTTGGTCAAGGTGTTCCGCCGTCAGCTCGAGGCCAATGCGCGTCGGCTCAAGGTCGGCAACGACAAGGTGGACAAGGACGACATCCTCGCCGGCCTGACCGCTGTGGTGACCGTGCGGTTGGCCGAGCCGCAGTTCGAGAGCCAGACCAAGGAGATCCTCGGCACTCCCGCGGTGCGCTCGATCGTCGCCAAGGTCGTCGAGCGTGAGCTAACCGAACGACTGACCTCGACCAAGCGTGACGAGAAAGCCAACGCTTCCCGGGTTCTCGAGAAGATCGTCTCGGAGATGAAGGCCCGGATCAGCGCCCGCCAGCACAAGGAGACCCAACGACGCAAGACCGCTCTGGAGTCGTCGTCGCTGCCGGCCAAACTGGCCGACTGCCGTAGCCACGACGTGGCCCGCTCCGAGTTGTTCATCGTCGAAGGCGACAGTGCCCTGGGCACCGCCAAACTGGCCCGCTCCAGCGACTACCAGGCGCTGCTGCCGATCCGGGGCAAGATCCTCAACGTGCAGAAGGCCTCGGTGACCGACATGCTCAAGAACGCTGAGTGCGCCGCCATCATCCAGGTCATCGGCGCCGGTTCCGGGCGTTCTTTCGACATCGAAGCCGCGCGCTACGGCAAGGTCATCGTGATGAGCGACGCCGACGTCGACGGAGCGCACATCCGCACCCTGCTACTCACCCTCTTCTTCAAGTACATGCGCCCACTCATCGAGCATGGCCGGGTGTATGCCGCGATGCCGCCGCTGCATCGCCTCGAAGTAATCGGCGGGCCCGGCAAGAAAAACGATTTCATCTACACGTTCAGCGATCAGCAGATGCGCGCCACCCGGGCCGCCTTGACCAAGAAAGGCCGACGGATCAAGGAGCCGCCACAGCGTTACAAGGGCCTCGGTGAGATGGATGCAGACCAGTTGGCCGACACGACGATGGACCCGCGGCACCGCACCCTACGTCGGGTGACCATCGGTGAGGCCGAGGAGGCCGCCCGCGCTGCCGAGACCGTCTTCGAGCTGCTCATGGGCAATGACGTCGCTCCGCGCAAGGACTTCATCATCGACTCGGCCCACCAGCTCGACCGCGAGCGCATCGACGCCTGATCCGGGCATCGATCGACGATGACACGCGGGGAACCGTCCGGCCGGATCGGACGTCTATTCCATGCGGATGGCCACCAGGGAAGAACACGGCCGTCGGTGTCATACCCCGCGCTGCGGGAGCCGCACACCCCGACCCCGAGCGACCAGGAGTGCCCGTGACCGATCACCCGAATGAGCACGCCACACCTGACCCGGGTCCGCCGCCGGGCGCGGCCGGCTCCCAGCCTCCGGCATACGGACAACACCACGTCGAACCCGCCGGGGTGAACGGATCACCCGAGCCAGGTCGGTCACCGGGATCGGTGCTGTCCGACGAAGACCGGGACTGGGCCCGGGACACCCTGCGGAGCATCTCGCAGGCGTTCGGTGAGCGGGTCGTCGGGCAACACCGGTTGCAGGAGACGTTGCTGCTCGGGCTGATGACCGGAGGACACGTGCTGCTCGAGTCGGTCCCCGGCCTGGCCAAGACGACGGCCGCTGCCACCTTGGCCCGGGCAGTCGGCGGGAGCTTCAAACGCATCCAGTGCACTCCGGACCTGTTGCCCAGCGACATCGTCGGGACCCAGGTCTACGACGCGTCCAGCAGCAGCTTCGAGACCCGGCTGGGGCCCGTGCACGCCAATTTCGTGCTGCTCGACGAGATCAACCGCAGCTCGGCGAAGACCCAATCGGCGATGCTCGAAGCCATGCAGGAACGCCAGACTTCGGTCGGTGGGCAGATCTACCCCCTACCCGACCCGTTCCTCGTGCTGGCCACTCAGAACCCGATCGAGCAGGAGGGCACGTATGTGCTGCCGGAGGCTCAACTCGACCGGTTCATGCTCAAGGACGTCCTCGACTACCCGACCCTCGATGACGAGGCCGAAGTAGTCCGGCGGATCGACGCCGGCGTCTACCTGACCCAGCAGGCCGCGGTGGTGAGCCTGGACGATGTCCGGCGTCTTCAGCGGATCACCCGCGACGTCTACATCGACCCGACGGTCGTTCGGTATGCCGTGGGGCTGGCTTTCGTCACCCGGCACGCTCGTCAATACCTCGACCCGGCCGTGAGCGGCTATGTGGCGTTCGGCGCCAGTCCCCGTGCCTCGATCGCGTTCACCCAGGCCGCCCGGGCCCGGGCGCTGCTGGTCGGGCGTGACCACGTCGTGCCCGACGACATGAAGGCGCTGGCCCACCGGGTGTTGCGTCACCGGATCATCCTCGGCTTCGAGGCAATCGCCGACAACCTTCCCGTGGAACGGGTCGTCGACGCGGTGCTCGCCGCTGTGCGCACTCCCTGAGGCGCGGTCCGTCGTGGCATCGCTGCTGGCCAAGGTCAAGACCAAGCTGTTCATCGTCGCGCGGCGACGCAGTTGGGGTCTGCTCGACGGCGAATACGCTTCGGTGTTCCGGGGCCGCAGCCTCGACTACGACGATCTACGCGAATACGTGCCGGGTGACGAGATCCGGGACATCGACTGGAAAGCCACGGCCCGGCACGGATCCCCGCTGGTCAAGCGGTACGTCGCCACCCGGAAACAGACCGTCCTGCTTGTCGTCGACACCGGCTCGTCGATGGCCGCGGTCGCACCCTCTGGTGAACCCAAGAAGGACCTGGCCGTTCTGGTCGCCGGGATGCTCGGCTACCTGGCCCTGCGGCACAGTGACCCGGTGGGTCTCGTCGCCGGCGACAGCGCCGGCTCCCGGATGTATGAGGCCAAGAGCAGCGAGGCCCATCTTGAGGTGCTGTTGCGAGCTGTCGACGTCGCGTGCCACGCGCAGGCCGCCCCGAGCCGGTTCGTCGACCAGTTGCAGTACGTCGCCGACCACGTGCGCGCCCGGACCCTGCTACTCGTCGTGGCGGACGATCACGCCCTGAGCACGAGCGAGTCGCAGGCGACCGGGTTGGCGACCGGACTACTTCGCCGGCTCCACGCTCAACACGAGATCCTCTGGGTCACCGTTGCCGACGCCGACCCGACTCGCTTCGAGAGCTACCGGGACGCTGCAGAGGTGCGCGACCAGGGTTTGCTTCCGGCCGCCGTGCGCTCGAGGGCGCGGGTGCACGCCGCATACCAGGCCGCCACCATCGAACGCCAAGCCGCGCTCGATGGGGCCCTCGGCGATCTCGCGATCAGCCGCACCCGGATCGCGGGATCGGCCGAAGCCGCGAACACGGTCTTCCGTCTACTGGAGAGGCAACGGCGCCGTGGCCACTGACGACCAGTTTCATGCACCGATGACCTACAGCCCCGTCTGGCAGGCGCTGGCCTGGGTGCTCATTCTCGGTGTGCTGGCCTGGGCGGCGTACATCTGGTGGAGCACCCGCTGGATCCGGCCCAAACCGCCGCTGGCGCCGCCCGCCCCGCCTCCCGGGTGGCTGCGCGAACGAGCCAGGCACGCGACCCTGCAGCAGATCGAGACGATTGCTCGCCAAGCCGAGATGGGGCAGCTGACCAGCCGGGCCGCCCACGTCGAGATCAGTCACGTCGTCCGAGAGTTCGTCGACCGCACCACGGGAACCCGGTCAGAACACATGACCCTGAACGAGCTCGGTGCAGGCGGGCCACGTCTGGCTCACCTCGCCGGGTTTATTCACCAGCTCTACCCGGGTGAGTTCGGGCCGGACCCGGCAGCGCCCGTTCGCCCGGTCGCCGAATCGGCCAAGGCGGTGGTGGCCGGATGGCGTTGAGTCAGGCCTGGGTCATCCCGTGGGCGCTCGCGGCGGCCGCGGTCGTCATGCTGGTCGTGGCGCTGGTGTTGCGTCGACGACGCAGCTCCCGGCCGTCGGTGCTGTTGGCCAACACCGAGACTGTGACGCAGCTGCCGGAATACACGCACGCCCTGTGGCTGCACCGGCTGCGCACGGCGGGGTATGCCGCCGTGGCGGCCGTGGTGATCATCACCGCCGTGCTCGCGGCGGCCCGGCCGGTGACCCGGACGATCGTCAATCCCGAGAAAGCGAATCGCGACATCGTGCTGTGCCTGGACATCTCCGGGTCGATGTGGCGAGCCAACCAGGAGGTGCTCAAAGCCTTCCGCCGGATGGTCGAGGGCTTTCGGGGCGAGCGGATCGCACTCGTGGTTTTCAACAGCACCGCAGTGCCGCTCTTCCCCCTCACCGACGACTACGACGTCGTCGACGAGCAACTACGAGAAGCCGAGCGCGCGTTGCGTCGACGTGTTTTGCGCTACTTCGCCGGCACCTTCAACGGGCCGGGCAGTTCGCTGATCGGCGACGGATTGGCCACCTGCTTGCGCAGCTTCGACCAGCCGGAAAGAGTCCGAGCTCGTTCGGTCATCCTGGCCACCGACAACCATCCAGAGGGGACGCCGATCTTCACTCTCGAGGACGGTGGCGAGCTGGCCATGCAGCTCGGGGTGCAGGTCTATGGGCTCAATCCCGAGTTCGAGCCGACCGTGGCGGAAGTGGTCGGTATGCGTTCTCTCTGCGAGGACACCGGTGGGCTGTACTACTCGTTGGACAGTTCGACGGCGGTGCGTGACATCGTCGCTGCGGTCAACGCCCGGGAAGCCGGCCGGATCGTCGGCGCTCCGGTCACCCTGGTCCACGATGCTCCCCGGAGCCTGATCGGCTGGCTCGGTGTGGGCGTGCTCGCGGTGCTGGCCACGGTCCGCAGGTGGCGCCGATGAGCTTCTACCCGGTATTCCCCGTTGCGATTCTGGTTGTGGCCGGCCTGGTCGGGATGGCTCTGATCTGGTGGCCCGAACCGAGTTCCGGACGGTCGGCGTTGGCGAGGCGGCTCCTGCGCACGCTACTCGTGCTTGTCGTCGTCGCGGCCGCTCTGCGGCCCGGGATGGCCGGTACCGGCCAGGTTCGGGTCGATTCGACCGATCTCAACGTCTTCTTCGTCGTCGATACGACCACGTCGTCGGTGGCCGAGGACCACGGGGGTCAGACCAGGCTGGACGGCATGCGTGCCGACATGAAGGCGATCTCCGGCCAGTTGGCCGGGGCCCGATTCGCCCTGATCACCTTCGACCGGGGCGCGGTGCTCCGGATGCCACTGACCACTGACGGCGCTGCCGTCGCCGCCGCCGCTGACACGATGTTGCCCGAGGCCTCGGTCTGGTCGGAGGGCAGCAGCGTGACGACCGCCGGGCCGATGCTTCAGGAGACCTTGGAACATGCCCAGGCGACTCATCCCGAGCGGGCACGAGCGGTCTTCTATCTCGGCGACGGTGAACACACAGCAGCCGACGAACCAGCCCCGCTCGGGGTCGATCCCGGCCTGGTCAACGCCGGCGGAGCGGTCCTCGGATACGGCACCAGTGCTGGCGGCCGAATGCAGGAGACAGGTGGCTTGAGTCGTCCCATATGGGTGCGGGACCCGGCCACCGGTGACCCTGCCCGCTCGGTGATCGACGAGACCCGACTCGCCGACCTGGCTGACCAGATGGGCGTGGCCTACGTGCACCGCTCGCCCGGAGAGTCCATCGATCGGGTCGTCGAGACCGTCGATCAACCATCGATACGTGAGGCATCGGTCAGCGAGGACGGACCGCTGGTCGGCTCCCGCACCGAGTTCTACTGGATGCTGGCGCTCGTCGCTGCCGGACTGCTCGCGATCGAGGCCGGGATCGCTCTGAGCCGCTTGTGGCAGCTGCGCCGCCCAGCACGCAAGAGTCTGCGGAGGGCCGAGCGATGACTGTGGGGATACGGGTCACTGGTCCAGGTGCTGCAACACATCCTGGGCCGGCATCGGCCCAGCCACCGAGTCGCGGCGGCCCGCTCGAGAGACCTTCCGAACCGGCCGAGTCAAGGGCTGCCCGGCTGGCTCGCCGGCGCCGACTGATCACCTGGTCGGTCGTGCCGGTGTTGCTCGCACTGCTGATCGCGGCCAAGTTGCTCTTCATGGTCGGTGCCGCGGACCGGGCCGTGGTCGCCTTCTACGCCAACGATGCCGCCGGAGGGCACCAGGCTGCCGACACGATGGCCTTCGGCAATATCGTCGAGCGGCACAAGGCACCGTTTGCACGTGGTGACGCCTGGGTGGTGGCCGGCGACCTGGACCAGGCGCGGGTGGCTTTCGAGCAGGCTCTGGAGCTGGCCCCGGCCGACTCGGTGGACTCCTGCCGGATCCGGGTCAACCTGGCACTGACCCACGAGAAGCTCGGCGACGCAGCCCACGCGAACGGTGACGAGACGACCGCCCGCGAGCACTGGCAACAGGTCGTGGAGATCACCGACGCGACTCCACCGGGCTGCTCCGAGCCGGAGGCCGACGGGACCGGCCAGAAGGCGAGTGAGATCGGCGCCCGAGCCAAGGCCAAACTTGATCCCCCGGAAAACCCGCCACCATCGGAGCCCGACCCGCAGAAACAGCAGGAACAGCAGCAAAAGCAGGACGAGTTGGACAAGAAGACCGAGGAGAACCGGCTGTATCGCAATGCGAACGGTCCGGATGGTGCTGACCTTCCACCCGGTGGTGGTCGCCGTTCGCTACCACCGCACGTCAAACCGTGGTGATCAGTCGGCCGGCTGGACGTCATACGTGATCGAGTGTTGTCTCGCGTCGTCGAGCTCGGGTGCTAGGCATCGACGGTCGTTGGGGCCGCTCGGTCTGCGGTGCGGTGGCGCCAGGCCCAGAGGATGATGACGATCAAGACAGCGACTTCCACCGCGCTGCCGATCAGGTAGTAGGCCCACGGCTCCCCGACGGTGGACGCGGTGATCGTGGCGGCATACAACCCGGCGAGTCCGATGGTCAGGGGACGCAGGATACGCCAGGGCAGCATCGTCGACCCGGCGATCATCAGGCTGGGCACGAGGACGTAGAGCGTCGTGAGGACCAGGAAGCGTTGGTCGATCGTGAAGCCGGACACCGGGACAGTGCCGGCCAAGGAACCCTCAATCACATCCGCCCGCCAGAACGCGAAGATGTCGACATAGGCGAAGACGAAGAGCATCGTCGTCCACAAGCTCATCAGCACGACCCGTGGATGGGCGGCGTCCGACGCCCCACGGATGCTGGTCGCGGAGGTGTGGTTGGGTGTGGTGCTTGACATACGTGCTCCTGACGACGGGATTGTTTACGATGTAAAAAACAGTAGTGATACGTCGTAAAAGGCACAACGTCGTAGGGAGGAGTTCAGGGTTGACTAAGGGGCAACCCCGGCCGCGCGGCTCGCTCACGGTGCAGTGCATCGTCGATGAGGCGAAAGCGCTGGCCGACGAGGAAGGCCTCGCCGGCCTGACGATGCGAGCACTCGGTCGTCGCTTGGGCGTCGAGGGGATGGCCGTCTATCACTACGTGGCTGGCAAAGAAGCCCTCCTGGACGCGCTGGTCGACTCGGTCTTCGATGAGATCGCACGTCCCGCCGGCGACTGGCGAGCCGGGCTGCGTGAGCGTTCGCTCTCCCAGCGCGCTGCCTTGCGCCGGCATCCATGGGCCATCGGCCTTGTCGAGTCCCGCACTCGCCCGGGCCCGGGGGTGCTGGCACACCAGGACCAGGTCATCGGGTTCCTCCTCGGTCACGGATTCAGCCCGCGCGCCGCCGTCCAGTCAGTGGGCTTCCTGGATGCCTACGTCTATGGGTTCGTCGTGCAGGAGGTCCACCTCCCCACCGATCCGGCGCCGATCATCGATGCAGTTCGAGCGCGCCGGCCGAGTTCTGCGCCAGCCGCGTGGGACACGCGCGGAGCAGCGGAACCGGTGCCCTCGGCATACCCGAACTTGGAGGCGGTGATCACCAACGTCATCGACGAAGCCTTCAGCTTCGGCGACGACTTCGAGCTCGGGCTGGATCTCATGATCCGGGGCTTGGAGCGCCTTCGTCACGGCGATCGCGATGCAGGCGACGTGGACTGAACGAAGCCTGTGCTCGCCCCCAGGCCGGATAGCTCAGCGAGGCCGGTGTCGAGTCCTTCGACATCGCTCGGCGAAGCAACTAGGTTGACAGACTTACTACTCAGGTAGACAATCTAGTTGTGAGTGACGAGTCATGGCCTAGTGATTGGATGCGTGGCGTCTTGAGCGTCGCGGTGCTCGCGGTGCTGGCCCGTGGTACGAGGCACGGCTATGCCGTAGCTTCGGAATTGGCCGACGCCGGTCTCGGCGAGGTCAAGGGAGGCACGTTGTATCCGTTGCTCGCTCGCCTGGAGTCTGCTGGTTGGATTGCCGCCGAATGGCAACCCGGGGATGGCGGTCCCGGTCGGAAGGTCTATGCGCTCACACCGGCCGGTCGTGACTATGCGGCTGACCAAGCCTGTCGGTGGACTCGGTTCACCAGCCTCACCAATGCCCTCATTCACGGCTCGACTACGGCTCGGAGCACATCATGAACGATGCTCACACACGTCAGCTAGCTCGGTTCCGCGAGATCGTCCCCACCGCAGACCCCGACTGGGTGGAGCGGTTCGTCACCGAAGCTCGTCTGCAGGATCTTGATGGCGCGGCTATCGGTGACGCTCTCGCGACGATCGAGTCCCACATACGCGAGACCGGCGAGCCAGTCGCCGACGCGTTCGGGCCGCCGATCGAGTATGCCGCCGCGCTGGCCGCGAGTGGCGCTTCTGCTGCCCCTGGGATTAGTCGGTTGACTGTCGGGTCTGTTCTGCTCGGTTTGACCGGGCTGCTTGTCCCAGTGGCAGTCGGGGCTTGGGTGGCCGAACGCTCCGTCGAGGTCGATGGCGGGGGAGTGGCCAGTGCCGTGGCTCTCGCGCTCGGGGGGACGGTCATCTTGCTCAGGACCAACGCTGTCCTGCGGGTTTTCGCTCGCCGTCGGGTTGCGTCGTTCTCTGTGTGGCTCGCTGTGCTGACGGCAATGGTGGCCGCGATGCTCGTCGGCAGGCGAGCCTGGCCGGACCCGATCGTCACGGTGCCGCCGGTGACGCTGCTGATCGTGGGCCTTGTCGCTCTCGTGGGGGCGACCTGGCTGTCCTGGATCGACCAGACTTCCGACAGGGTGCGCCCGCCGGGCGTCGCGAACCCCGGGCGGGCCAGGTTCGCTTGGGTGGCGGTCTTGTCCTACGTTCTTGTTGCTGTTGCCGGGACGCTGGTGACCGTTGTGGTCTTCCTCGTCACCAGGGCGAACGCCACCTGACGGCCGGACAGGCGTCCCCACGCTCGACTCCAAAGACGACTCCCGCACGGTGAATCGACTAAAGAACCGTGTAGGTTAGCCTCACCTAATCGGGTCGTTAGCAGTGATCCTCTTGCCCGCCCGTGGCCTCGGCAGTGGTGACTGGTGTGAGGTCCTACCCCCGCCCGCCCACGCTTGGTCGCTTGCTCTGCTCCATGGGAGGAAAGCCGCAATGACGCACACGCCAACGCAACCTGCTCGGAGGGCGCGGGGGCTCGGCACGCGGGACTTTGTCAACGTCGGTGTCTTCACCGCTGTCTACCTCGTCGTGTTCTTCGCCCTCGGCGTGCTCGGTCTCGTCAACCCGATGATGGTGTTCGTCGGTCAGGCAGTGGCGTTCGTCGCCAACGGTGTCGTGATTTCGTTGTTCTTGGCTAGGGTGCCGAAATTCGGGGCTCTCGCCCTCCTTGGCGTTGTCATCAGCCTGTTCATGGTGGTGGCCGGCCAATACTCGTTCATGCTGTTCGTCGGCGTGTCAACGGCGCTGCTCGGCGACCTGGTGGCCCGCAGCGGGAACTACCGGGCACCTGTGCCCATCTCGCTCGGTTACGCGGTCTTCTCGATGTGGAACATCGGTCCGTTACTGCCGATCTTCTTCGACACGGCCGGCTACCGGGAGCTCCTCGAGACCTCCTGGTCGGTGGACTATGCGAACAGCTTCATGGCTCTCGTCACGCCCACCGCCATCGTCGTGTGGGCGGTCATCGCGTTCGCCCTGTCCTTTGTTGGCGGGCTTCTCGGTCAACGAGTCCTGGGCAGGCACTTCCGCCGGGCCGGCCTGGCGCGATGAGGTTCCCCCAGGAGTGCGGAGGCATCGATCGTGAGGATCGCAGTGTCTACGAAGAACCAAAGGATCTCATCCCCAGGCAGAGTGCAATTGGGGTTTAGGACCACCGACCTCGAGTTGGGATCGGGCAATGTCGTTGGTGAAGTTCTGGAAGCCGGGAGCCGACCCTCGGTTCCATGCGACTGGTGGTCGTTCCGGCGGGTCCGTTGGGTGTGCCGGGCCGGTCGACGTGGGCCAACGCATCGACCTGGATAGCGCCGGAATCGTTGTCGCCCAAGTCACCGACGTCTCTCGTGATGGCTTGACTGTCCACAGCCTGCTGGGGTGGTGGGGTGTTGTCCACAGGTGGTCGGTTTGGGGTTTGGGGTGTCGGTGCCTGTTCGTACCGTGTGTACATGCGTTCGACGACTGGTGTGGTGTCTCGGGTGGGCCTGATGGCCGGGCTTGAGGCTGCTCATGCTGCTGTCGATGACCTGGTGGGGGCTCCGGAGTTGACCGACCAAACGCTGTCGGTTGCCGAGTGCGCGGTCGCGGTGCGGTCGGTGGAACGGCTG
>PDWI01000965.1_pt1 | contig 138550 bp, 121 predicted proteins | sample 1430891 | NCBI WGS metagenome assembly PDWI01 (sample SAMN01162508, study PRJNA174530) | Oral metagenome, whole genome shotgun sequencing project. | biome: Marine environment; feature: Marine mammal; material: Swab sample of the gingival sulcus; isolation source: swab sample of gingival sulcus...
TGACCTGGCGGAGGTGTTGAACAGCATCAGCGATCTGCAGTTTACCAGCATGGCAGCGGCTGCGGATTCCTTCGCAAGCGTGAGGGAAGCGGCAGAAACCGCACAGGAAACCTTGGGTGACGGCTTTGCCGTTGCTTATCCTGAGTGGGTGGAAAACGGTTGTGCCCTGGATACGGTCAACCCGGAATGCCAGCAGTTGCTGTTCGGCGCAGGTTTACCATCGGTACACAAGGATGGCGCTTTCCCGGGGCCGGTGTTTATCGTGGTTCAAGACGCGGTGAGCGGCCAGATATCCATTGGCAACTTCCTGTTTATGCCCTCCGGCGATTAAGGTACGCCAAGTGCGCACCTCGCTACTTGCCAGCCTTGTTCTTATAACAGCTATAGTGACAGGGTTGGCGATTATCCGGGTTAAACGGTGGCAGGAGATTGGCCACCATCGCTGCTTGGAGTTCAATAGAATTTTACAGAATATTCGGGCTACTCTTGGTAGTCACATCGTTATATTTACAGGCTACTTTCTCTTGATTACATAAAAGGGGACGGTAAAAGGGGACGGAGGGATTATTTTTTAATCCCTCCGTCCCCTTTTACACGTCCCCTTTTACATTCCTTTTACATTAATCCCGTATCCCGCCTATGCCTTCTGAGTTTTCTTGGCTCGCTTGCGGTTGGGGTAGCAGGTGCGGCAGATGTCACATTCCAGGCCGTAGCAGCCTTTGGCGGGGCAGTGTTCGCGGCCGTAGTAAATGATTTGCAGGTGTAGCTTGTTCCAGCGTTCCCTGGGGAACAGGCGTTTCAGGTCTTTTTCGGTTTGGGTGACGCTCTTGCCGCTGGTCAGGCCCCAGCGCTGGGCGAGGCGGTGGATATGAGTGTCTACCGGAAAAGTGGGTACGCCAAAGGCTTGTGACATAACCACCGAAGCGGTTTTGTGGCCTACGCCTGGCAGCTGTTCCAGCGCGTCCATGTCGGCTGGCACTTCGCCGCCGTGGCGTTCCAGCAACAATTCGCTCAGGCGTTTAATGGCCTTGGATTTTTGTGGTGATAAACCGCAGGGGCGAATAATCTCGCGGATAGTGTCTACGTCCTGCTGTGCCATATCTGCGGCGTTGTCGGCCAGGGCAAACAGCGCGGGTGTCACCTGGTTTACCCGCTCGTCGGTGCACTGGGCGCTGAGCAGTACCGCTATCAACAGGGTGTAAGGGTCTTGGTGATGCAGTGGAATGGGCGTGCTGGGGTAGAGCTCATCAAGGCGTTTGAGCACATAGTCAACGCGTTCTTTTTTCAACATGGTTGTCTCTTAGCTGGTGCTGTCTGGTTCGTCGAACTCGCGGCGAATAGCCTCTTGAAAGGCTTCGCACCAGTGCTCATCCGTAAGTGGCTGGTGATTGGCATCGGTGATGTAAAACACATCCTCACAGCGCTCGCCCAGGGTTTGGATTTTCGCATTTTGCAGCTCTACATCAAATTCGGCAATAATCCGCCCGAGGCGTGCGAGCAGGCCGGGTCTGTCTAAGGTGCTCAGCTCCAACACGGTTTGATTTTTTGCGTCATCGATACTGATGCTGGTTTCAGTGGGGATGCTGAAATGCTTCATCTGCCGGGGAATACGGCGCTGAACGATGCGTGGGTGGCGTTCGGTGTCAGACAATGTCTGGCTGATGAACGTTGCAATATTGTCGCCATGCTCGGTTTCCTGGCCAACCGGCTTGCCGTCGCAGGACAGCACATGCAGGGTGGCTAAAATCATTTCTTCGCCGCAACGGTAGAAGCGGGCGTCTTGAATGCTTAAACCCAGTTGGTCGATAGCGCTACAGATCATCGAGAACAGGTGTTGCCGGTTTTGCGCGTACACAAAGACCTCTGCGGTGTCCTGCTGTGTGGATGCATCCGTGCCGTAGACGCGTACCAGCGGTTTGCCTGGATCCTGGTGGCTGGCCAGCGCCTGGGTTTGCCAGATGACATCCTCGGGGTATTCGCGCATGAAGTAGTCTTCATCAATCTGCGCCCAAAGCGCCTCGATCAAAGCTTCGTTCATACCCAGTTCGCACAGCTTCGCCCGGGCGATGTCCTGAGTTTCGTTAATCCATTCCTGTTTGTCGGTGGGGTTTTCCAGGCCGCGGCGCAGGGCGCGACGGGTTTCGGTGTAGAGTTGGCGCAGCAGGCTTGAGCGCCACGTATTCCACAAGGATGGATTGGTGCCGTTGATATCGGCTACGGTGAGCACGGCAAGGTATTCCAGGCGTCGCACTGTGCCCACGTGTTTGGCAAAATCGCGAATCACTTCCGGGTCAAAAATATCCTTGCGCTGTGCTACCGATGACATCACTAAATGATTGCGCACCAGCCAGACCACCAGATTGCGATCGCGTACGCTGAGCCGGTGCTCTCGGCAAAACTTTTCCGCATCCACTGCACCAAGTTCCGAGTGATCGCCACCGCGCCCCTTGCCGATGTCATGGAACAGCCCTGCCAAATACAGCAGCTCTTTTTTCTCCATGCCCTGTAGTATCTTATACACTATCGGGAACTGGTCTTTGTACTTAGGCTTTAGGTAGCGACGCATGTTTTTAACGACTTTCAAGGTGTGGGCATCTACGGTGTAGCTGTGAAACAAGTCGTGCTGCATCTGTCCGGTGACGTCGCCAAAGGCGGGAATGTATTTCCCCAGCACGCCGTAGCGGTGCATGCGCAGTAAGTGGTCAGACATTTTATGTGGCGCGCTTAAAATGGACAGAAAGCGGCGCTGGTTGACAGGATTGGCGCGAAAATTATCGTCTATCAGGTCGAGGCTTGTGCGTATCATGCGAATGGTCTGGGCGCCGATATCGATTATCTTGGGGTTATATCCGCACAGCTCAAAGGCTTCGAGCAGCGCCGAGGGTCGACGCTTGAAGGTGTCGGCGGCATTGGCTTCAAGATAGTTGTTGCGCAGGTGAAATTGCTCGTTAATCAGTTCAAGGTGATCTTTACTGCTAGGGTGCAAAATCGCCTGGTCAAAAAGTTGTACCAGCAGCTCGTTGATTTGCCCCAGAGCCTGCGCGGCGCGGTAGTAGAGCTGCATAAACTGTTCAACTGGGGGGCGGCCATCATCGGGTAAATGCCACATTTCGGCCAGTTGTCGCTGATGGTCGAACAGCAATCTATCTTCGCGTCGGTCGGTAATCATGTGCAGCGCGTAGCGTATGCGCCACAGCAGATCGCGACTGCGGGTCATGATGCGCACTTCATCGCGGGTGAGGAATTGCGCGTTGATTAACTGCGGTAAGGCAAAGCCATCGTAGTGGCGAATCGCCATCCAGATAACCGTTTGCAGATCGCGCAGGCCACCAGGTGAGCTTTTAACATCCGGCTCCAGGTTGTACTCCGTGTGCGCGTAGCGTTCGTGGCGCATTTTTTGTTCCTGCAGCTTGGCCCGGTAAAATTCCGGACTTGGCCACATATGGCGAACACTAGTGGCTTCACGCATCAAACTCAACAGTTCCGGCTCGCCGCAGATCAGGCGCGCCTCGATCAGGCTGGTCATTACCGTAATGTCATTTTGTGCCTGTTCCTGACATTCGGTGATATTGCGCACGCTGTGACCAATGTCCGGGCCGATATCCCACATTTGGGTCAGAAAGGCGCTGAGCGCATCGTTGTCGCGCGCTTCACCGTCACGCATCAATATCAGCAGATCAACATCGGAATGAGGATGCAGCTCACCACGGCCATAGCCGCCAACGGCTAACAATGCCATGCTTTCTGGACAGCGATGGTATTGCCACAGCGCCGTCATCAGCGCATCGATCAGCTTCGCCCGCGCAATAATCAGGCGTCTTATGGGGGCGCCGCGTCGAAATTGCGCGTGCGACCATTCATTAAACCGTGTGATTGCGGTTTTGCAGACTTTGACGGGGTCGGCGCCCGCTTCCTGAAGCGCGCGCGAAAAGACAGGCTCATCAAAAGCGGCGCGGGGAAGCTGAACGCTGGCGAGACTCATCTGCGGTGCACTATTTGCGCTTGTTTACACTACGCCGGCGGGCAGTTGCTCGTCGGAGCGACGGGTCAGCACTTCGCAGCCGGTATCCGTGACACACAGGGTGTGCTCCCACTGGGCGGAGAGGCGGCCGTCTTTGGTGGTCACTGTCCAGCCGTCTTTTTTGTTGAGCTTGGTGTGGCGTTTACCCGCGTTAATCATGGGTTCGATGGTCAAGGTCATGCCGGATTGCAGCGCCAGACCCGTGCCGGGGCGGCCGTAGTGCAGCACCTGTGGGTCTTCGTGGAAAACTCTGCCGATGCCGTGACCGCAGTATTCGCGCACCACTGAATAGTAGTGTTTTTCCGCGTGGCGCTGAATGACGTGGCCAATATCGCCAAGGGTGGTGCCGGGCTTCACCAGTTCCAGCGCCAGATACAGGCATTCCTGGGTGACCTTGATCAGTCGGTCGGCGTGGGATGGAATCTTGCCCACGGGTACCATAATACTGGTGTCGCCGTGGTAGCCGTCTTTGATGACGGTGACGTCGATGTTGATGATATCGCCGTTTTTCAGTTTTTTGGTGTCGGAGGGGATGCCGTGACAAATCACATCGTTAACGGATGTGCAGATAGATTTGGGGAAACCATTGTAGTTAAGCGGTGCCGGAATGCCGCCGAGATCCTGGGTGATGTAATTGTGGCAGATGCGATCAAGCTCGCCCGTGGTAACGCCGGGCTTTACGTAGGGTCTGATCATTTCCAGCGTCTGTGCCGCAAGCGCGCCGGCGACACGCATTTTTTCGATTTCTTCGGGAGTTTTGATGATAACGCTCATAAGGGTTCCGTTTGTTGTGCCTGTTGCGCGGTAGGTGTCGAAGACCCCATTCTAGCGTAAATCTGCGGTACTTGGCAGCTTGGCGGAACTTGGGCTTTTCATTGTGCAGTGCTTATGGTATAAAGCGCGCCTTCCTGTCGCGGCTGGTTCTGGCCTGGATGGGGAGTTTATCAAATACACACATCTGTCGACACATGCCTCAGGGTGCCCTATGTAGGTTGAGGTATGGGATAGGTGGAGGTTTAACCCAATACAAGGAAACAACCATGTCACAAGTTAGCATGCGTGAGCTGCTTCAGGCCGGTGCCCATTTCGGCCACCAGACCCGTTACTGGAACCCCAAGATGGATCAGTACATCTTTGGTGCGCGTAACAAAATCCATATCATCAACCTCGAGCACACCGTGCCCGCGTTTAACGAAGCCTTGACCCTGGTGCGCAACATGGCGGCGAACAAGAACAAGATTCTGTTCGTGGGTACCAAGCGCGCGGCGGGTAAAATCATCAAGGAACAGGCCGAGCGTGCCGGTATGCCTTATGTCAGCCACCGCTGGCTGGGTGGTATGCTGACCAACTATAAAACCATCCGCGCCTCTATTTCGCGCCTGCGCGATCTGGAAACGCAGTCTACCGATGGTACGTTTGACAAGCTGACCAAGAAAGAAGCGCTGATGCGCACTCGCTCGCTGGAGAAGCTTGAGCGTTCTATCGGCGGTATCAAAGATATCAACGGCTTGCCCGATGCGTTGTTTGTGGTTGACGTGGACCACGAGCGCATCGCCATCACCGAGGCGAACAAGCTGGGTATTCCCGTGATCGGTATCGTCGATACCAACAGCAACCCCGATGGTGTTGACTATGTGATTCCCGGTAACGACGATGCGATCCGCGCGATCAAGCTGTACGTATCTGCTGTTGCCGATGCCTGCATTGCAGGCCGTGAAGACACCGGCGCTCGCAACGAGTATGTCGAGGAAGAAGCGCCAGCGGCCAAGGCTGACGCTGAGGCTTAATTGATTGATACGCGCAGTCTGACTGACTTTTCAGCGGGCGCGCGTTCTACACTGTTTGTCCTCGGTCGGCGCGTCTGATCGGGGACTGTTTTTATACATCACCCCGCAAGGGGTAGATAAGGAGAGAGAGTAATGTCTGCAGCATTGGTAAAAGAACTGCGCGAGCGCACGGGGCTGGGTCTGCTGGAGTGTAAAAAAGCGTTGGCAGCGGCAGGTGGCGATGTCGAAGCGGCCATCGAAGAGCTGCGCAAATCCAGCGGTATGAAGGCAGCGAAGAAAGCGGGTCGCACCGCGGCGGACGGCGTTGTAGTATCTCGCATCGCCTCTGATGGCAGCGCGGGTATGTTGCTGGAAGTCAACAGTGAAACCGACTTTGTGGCGCGCGATGCAAACTTCTTGGCGTTTGTTAACCAGGTGGCCGACAAAGCCTTTGCCGATCGTCAAACCGACGTGGCCGCTTTAATGGCAGGCGAACTGGAATCTGCCCGTGAAGCACTGGTGCAGAAAATTGGTGAAAACATCGGTGTGCGCCGCGTGTCGCTGGTGAACTCAGAAGGCGGCGTTGTTGGTTCCTATGTGCACGGCAATAATCGTATCGCGGTATTGGTTGAGCTAAAAGGTGGCGACCAGGATCTGGCGAAAGATGTGGCCATGCACGTTGCCGCCGTCAGTCCTCAGGTGGTTTCGCCTGCGGATATGCCGGAAGACGTGATCGCCAAGGAAAAAGAGATCTTCACTGCGCAGGCGGCGGAAAGCGGCAAGCCCGCAGAGATCATCGAAAAAATGATCGGCGGTCGTATCAAGAAGTTCCTGGCGGAAAACAGCCTGACCGAGCAGCCTTTTGTGAAAGAGCCTGACATCACTGTGGGCAAGCTGGTGGCTACCGCCGGTGCGGAAGTGGCCTCTTTTGTGCGTTTTGAGGTGGGTGAAGGTATAGAAGTCGAAAAAGTCGACTTCGCTGACGAAGTGGCGGCGCAGCTTAAGGGCTAAGCGCCACGGCAAGAGAGGGGCTTATGAGCTGCCAGGTGTCGATCCGGTAGTTCTGGGCCCCTTTTTTTGTGCCAAATCGGTGCAAGTCCTGTAATATACGCGCACTTATTGGAGGGGGAGCCATGGGACAGCAATCAGGCGATAGAAAATACAAGCGTATCCTGCTGAAATTAAGCGGTGAGGCATTAACCGGTAACGAGGCGTTTGGTATCGATCCGAAAGTGTTGGATCAGATGGCGCTGGAGATCGGTCAGCTGGTGGGTATCGGTGTGCAGGTGGGTCTGGTGGTTGGCGGTGGCAACCTGTTTCGCGGTGCGGCCCTACAGGCGGCAGGTCTTGACCGGGTGACCGGCGATCACATGGGTATGCTGGCCACGGTAATGAATGCCTTGGCCATGCGCGATGCGCTGGAGCGCTTAAATATCGCCACGCAGGTGATGTCTGCTATTCCCATGAGCGGCGTGGTGGATCACTACGACAGACGCAAGGCGATTCGCGCCTTAACCGGCGGTGATGTGGTGATTTTCTCCGCTGGTACGGGCAACCCGTTTTTTACCACTGATTCCGCTGCCTGCCTGCGCGGTATAGAGATTGAGGCGGAACTGGTACTTAAAGCTACCAAGGTCGATGGCGTATACTCTGCCGATCCGCTGCAATGCAGTGATGCGGTGAAATACGATGCGCTGACCTATGACGACGTGCTGGCGCACAAGTTGGGGGTGATGGATTTGACCGCCATTTGTCTGTGTCAGGATCACGACATGCCCGTGCGGGTGTTTCAAATGGAAAAGCCGGGCGCACTGTTGAATATTGTGCGCGGTGGCGCTGAAGGTACTCTGGTACACGGTTAAGCAGAGTCGGTAAATGGAGGAGTTAGGGTGTTAGACGATATTAAAAAAGATGCCAGTGAGCGCATGGAAAAAAGCCTGGAAGCGCTGGGTCACCATTTCAATAAAATTCGCACGGGGCGCGCGCATCCGAGTTTGCTCGATGGCATCAGAGTGAGTTACTACGGTGCGGATACGCCGCTGAATCAGATGGCTAACGTCAATATCGAAGACGCGAGAACCCTGAGTTTGACCGCTTGGGACAAGTCCATGATTCCCGAAATCGAAAAGGCGATCATGAAGTCTGATCTTGGACTCAACCCCGCTACCGCTGGTGGTGTTATTCGTATTCCCATGCCCATGCTGACCGAAGAAACCCGCAAGGGGTATATCCGTCAGGCGCGCCAGGAGGCAGAATCGGCGCGGGTTTCTGTGCGCAATGCCCGCCGCGATGCCATGGCGATGCTGAAAGAACTGCTCAAAGAAAAAGATATCGGTGAAGATGAGGAGCGTCGCGGTGAGGAGGATGTGCAAAAAATCACCGACAGCTTTATCGCCAAAGTCGATAAAATGCTCGGTGAGAAAGAAGCGGACTTGATGGAAATCTAAAGGTTTGCATGTCTGTTTCGGACTCTCAGGACGGCGCGTCAGCGCTGCCTAAACACATCGCCATCATTATGGACGGCAATAATCGCTGGGCTAAGCGCGAGGGTGTTGCCAGCAGCGCCGGACACCGCGCGGGCGTTGAAGCTGTGCGTGAAGTGCTGGGCGCTTGTTTAGACAACGGTGTCAGCACTTTAACCCTGTTTGCGTTTAGCAGTGAGAACTGGGGGCGGCCGCGTCCGGAAGTGCGCGCTTTGCTCGCTTTGTTGATGCGCTATCTGCGCAATGAAGTTAAACAGTTGCACAGCGATGGTGTCTGTTTGCGTTTTATGGGCGCACGTGCAGGTTTTAGCCAGCGTTTGCAAAAACTGATGAGCGATGCCGAGGCGTTGACCGCGAACAATACCCGAGCCACTTTGGTGATTGCGGTTGACTATGGCGGCCGTTGGGATATCGCCCAGGCGGCCAGACAGTTGGCGCGTAAAGTCGCTGCGGGCGAGATCTCGCCAGACAGCGTTGATGAGCACAGTCTCGGCCAGCAGCTTGACTGCGCCGATATTCCAGCGCCGGATCTATGCATTCGCACCGGTGGTGATACTCGCATCAGCAACTTCATGCTCTGGCAGTTCGCCTATACCGAGCTGTATTTCACTGAAACCCTCTGGCCTGATTTTGATCGCGCGGCCTTTGCTGCGGCGCTCACTGATTTTGGCCTTCGTGAACGTCGATTTGGATTGCGCTGATGCGTGTTGGAGAGCGCCAGTCATGTTAATGCAGCGAGTGTGGACTGCTTTGATTTTGGCAGCTGCGTTTATTGCGGCGGTTTTGTATTTGCCTTTGGATGTGGTCGCCGCGGGGTTTGCGGTGGTGATCTTGCTGGGTGCCTGGGAATGGTCGGCGCTGTCCGGTCTGCAAGCGCCGTGGTTGCGGGGGCTGTATGTGTTTGTGTTGGCGGTTCTTTTAATCGCACTGCACTGGTATTGCCGCTTGGACAAACAACCGCCAAGAGAATTGATTCAACCCTTTCTGGGGGTCGCCTGCCTGTGGTGGTCTATCGCTGTTTTATGGATTAAAACCTATCCCGGCAGCGCAGTGTTGTGGGGTTCTGTGCCAGTTCGCATGCTGATGGGTTATGTGAGTCTGGCATTGGCGTGGCTGGCGGCGGTGTATCTGTTGGGTTTGCATCACGGCGGCTATCTGATGATTACCCTGGTGTTAGTGGCGGCTACGGCTGATATCGGCGCGTATTTCGCCGGACGTGCTTTTGGTAAGCACAAACTGGCGCCCGTTGTCTCTCCCGCAAAAACCTGGGAGGGCTTTTGGGGCGGCGTGGTTTGTGTGGTCGTGCTCGCTGCGCTGATGTGGTTGATACTGCCGCGTATAAACACTGCCCACGTAGGGCTTGCGGGTATCATGACAGTATTTTTAGCGGCATCGCTGGCCTCGGTAGTGGGCGATTTGGTGGTGAGTATGGTCAAGCGTGAAAGCGGCCTGAAAGACAGCGGCGGTTTATTGCCCGGTCACGGCGGCGTGATGGACAGGCTCGACAGCCTGTGCGCCGCCGCGCCGGTATTTGCCCTTGGGCTGATCCTGGTGGGCTGGTAAATGTCTGTGGTTCGCGCAGTTACCGTGCTGGGAGCAACGGGCTCCATTGGCGCCAGCACACTGGATGTGATTGCCAGACACGCCGATCAATACCGTGTGTTTGCCCTGGCGGCGAATACCTCGGTAGCGCAAATGGCTGCGCTGTGTGAGCGGTTTTCCCCGCGCTACGCGGTAATGAGCGACGCCGATGCGGCGGACGCCCTGCAGCGGTCTCTACCGGCAGATAGCGGCGTGAGCGTTTTGAGCGGTGAGCAGGGCCTGGAACAGGTAGTCACCCATCCCGAGGTGGATACGGTTATGGCGGCCATCGTCGGCGCGGCGGGGCTGCCCTCGACGTTGGCGGCGGCGCATGCGGGCAAGACGGTATTGCTGGCCAACAAAGAAGCCCTGGTGATGGCGGGGCATTTGTTTATGGCGGCGGTGCGTCAAAGTGGTGCGAATTTGCTGCCCATCGACAGTGAGCACAACGCTATTTTTCAGTGTTTGCCGGGTTCTGCGAGCACAGTCCCCGATAAATCCGGGGTCAGTTTTTTAACCTTGACCGCCTCTGGTGGCCCATTTCGTACCTGGTCCGCGGAGCAAATTGCCAAAGCCACACCAGAGCAGGCCTGCGCCCACCCGAATTGGTCTATGGGGCGTAAAATCTCGGTGGATTCCGCTTCTCTGATGAACAAGGGGCTTGAGCTGATCGAGGCGTGCTGGTTATTTGATATGCCGCCAGAGAAGGTCAGCGTGGTGGTGCATCCGCAGAGCATCATTCACTCTATGGTACAGTACGTGGATGGTTCGGTGCTGGCGCAGCTGGGGAATCCCGATATGCGCACCCCGATTGCCTACGGTCTGGCCTGGCCGTCGCGTATCGATGCGGGGGTTGCATCGCTGGATTTGGTCAGTGTCTCCAAACTCGATTTTGAAGCGCCGGATGAACGGCGTTTCCCCTGTTTGCGCCTGGCCAGGGAAGCGGTGGCCGCCGGCGGCACGGCAATGGCGGCGTGTAATGCGGCCAATGAAGTGGCGGTGGAGGCTTTTTTGCGCGAACATATCGGTTTTAGTGATATTCCGCGCTTGATTGAAAGCGTGTTAGAAAGCACGGACGTGGTTGAACCTGACAGCCTTGCCGTGGTCGAAGAATGCGACATCCAATCGCGGGAACTGGCGCAGCGCTGGCTCGCGGATTATTCGCAGGCGGGAGATTTGTGAGCATTATTTACACCATTGCGGTGACATTGCTGGCGTTGCTGATTCTAGTGGGCGTGCACGAGTTCGGCCACTTTTGGGTCGCGCGCCGCTGCGGGGTGAAAGTGCTGCGGTTTTCTATCGGTTTTGGCACGCCCTTTTTTTCGCGCTATGACAAACACGGCACCGAGTTCGCCCTGGCTCCCATTCCCCTGGGCGGTTACGTCAAGATGCTCGACAGACGCGAGGCAGAGGTCGCCCCGGAAGACGAGCCCTTTGAGTTTACCCAGAAACCCGTGCTGCAACGCATCGCCATTTTGGCGGCGGGACCGATGGCGAATTTTATTTTTGCGATTGCAGCCTACTGGTTTTTATTCATGGCAGGCGAAAGCGGCTACGCGCCGGTGGTGGGCAAGGTGGAAACCGGCTCACCCGCCGAGATTGCCGGGCTTGAACCGGGGCAGGAAATTATAGCCGTAGACGGTGTTGACACACCCACATGGCAGGCGGTGATGTTTCAGTTGATGCGACGCATTGGCGATACTGGCGAGCTTCATTTCACCGTGCAATACGCCGATTCTGACATGCAGTACAGCTCTAAGGTGGCGGTTGAGCGCTGGTTGTCAGGTGACGAACAGGTCGATATGCTGCGCGGTTTGGGCTTGACCCCGCGTGTGTCTATGGTCGAGCCGAAACTGGAAGAAGTTGCCGCAGGCAGCGCTGCCGAACGTGCGGGCTTGCAAGTGGGTGACTTGCTGCTGAGCATGGACGGGCAGCCCCTAGGCGATTGGGCGGCTTTAGTGGCCTACGTGCAGGCGCGCCCCGACAGGCCCATCGTGCTGGTGTTTGAGCGAGACGGGCAGATTATCGACACCACTGTGGTGCCCGAGCGCATTAAAGGTGATGCCGGTGACTATGGCCGCATCGGGGTGAAGCCCTCCGTTCCTGAAACCAGTGATGAGCAGATTCGCCAGTTTGAGCGCGGGCCGATAGCCTCACTGATCGCAGCCACTAAGCGCACCGGCGATGTCGTGATGCTGACGCTTGAGTCGTTGAAAAAAATGCTGACGGGACTCATTTCACATAAAAACTTGAGCGGTCCTATCACCATTGCTAAAGTGGCGACCCAGTCCGTTCAATCAGGCCTGGAAGCGTACATCGGTTTTCTGGCGCTGCTCAGTGTCAGCATCGGTGTTTTGAACCTGCTGCCGATTCCCTTGCTCGATGGTGGCCACCTGCTGTTTTATACGGTGGAGTTGCTGCGTGGGAAGCCGGTGCCGGAAAACATACAAGTGCTGGGTTATCAACTGGGCTTATTTTTAATTCTGGGAATTATGATGCTCGCACTTTATAACGACTTTACCCGCCTATAGGCCTAAGCGACAAGCTAAGAAGTTGATACATGAATCGCATTCGACACATGCTGGCAGTGTTTGCCCTGATCCTACCCTCCGTCTCCTGGGCGGTTGATCCTTTTCTTATTTCTGATATCCGTCTGGAAGGTTTGCAGCGTGTCTCCGCAGGCACGGTATTTGCCGCCATGCCTCTGGGTGTGGGTGACTTGATCGATGAGCGCGGCACGCGCGCGGTGGCGCGCAGTTTGTTTGCCACCGGGAATTTTGACGACGTGCGCCTTGGCAGGGACGGCAATGTCCTGGTGGTGACGGTGGTTGAGCGACCCAGCATCAGTGAAATTAACATCGACGGTAACAAGGCCATTAAAACCGAAGATTTGCTGGAAGGGCTCAAAGGCGCGGGTCTTGCTGAGGGACAGGTGTTTCGCCGCGCGACTTTGGAAGGTATGCAGCTGGAATTGCAGCGCCAGTATGTCCAGCAGGGACGGTATGACGCCAGTATTGAAACCGAAGTTGTGCCAGAGCCGCGCAACCGCGTGGAGATCAATATCGATGTTGATGAGGGCTCGGTGTCGGCCATCAAACATATCAATGTCGTGGGTAACGAGGTTTTTTCCGATGATGAGCTCCTCGATCAGTTTGAGCTGAGAACCTCTAACTGGCTGTCGTTTCTGCGCAGTGATGATAAATACGCCAAAGAAAAACTCAGTGGTGATCTGGACAAATTAACTTCCTATTATATGGATCGCGGCTATTTGAAATTTGCCATTGAGTCCACACAGGTGGCGGTGTCGCCTGATAAAAAAAATGTGTATATCACGATTAACGTGGATGAAGGCGATAAATACGAAGTATCCAGCGTGAACTTATCCGGCGATCTGGTGTTGCCTGAAGATGACTTAAAACGCTTTATTGTCGTGGGTGATGGGCAGACCTTCTCCCAGCAACTGGTCACTTCCTCGGAGGAGTTTATTACCCGTCGTTTGGGTAATGAAGGTTATAATTTTGCCAAGGTACAGGGCATTCCTGAAATTGACGAAGCGAGCAAAACCGTTGCCATTAAGTTTTTTGTCGATCCGGGCAAACGCACGTACGTGCGTCGCATTAATTTCTCTGGCAATGAAAAAACCGCCGATGAGGTGCTGCGCCGCGAGATGCGACAAATGGAAGGCGCGCCTGCTTCGGCGGCGGCGATTGAGCAGTCGAGAGTGCGTTTGGAACGCCTGGGTTATTTCAGCAAAGCATCGGTCGATACCCTGGAAGTGCCGGGCAGTGACGATTTAATCGATGTGAACTACGGCGTGGAGGAGCAGTCCTCGGGCAGTATTTCTGCAAGCCTTGGTTATTCGCAAAACTACGGTCTTATTCTCGGCCTTAATTTGAAGCAGGATAATTTTATGGGCACGGGCAGGCGCGTGGGTATTGGCCTTAGCTCGTCAAAATACCAGGACTTATACAGCTTCAGCTACACCAACCCCTATTATACCGTCGACGGTGTGAGCCGCGGTTTCTCGGTGTATTATCGCACCTCGGATTTATCTGAAATTAACGTGACCAGCTATACCAGAGATACCGTTGGCGCGTCCCTGAGCTATGGCTATCCCATTAGTGAGACCCAGCGTTTAAACTTTAGCTTGGGTGTTGCGCAGGATGAAATCACCGCTGGTCGTTTTGCGGTGCAGGAAATCAAGGCCAGCCCGCGCCTGAGTTCAGGTGTTAAATACTGGTACGAAAGCCTTGCAGAGTACGAAAATGGCGCTTTAAGCGGTTATACCGGTGCAGAAGTGTTGCAGGCAATTGACACTCTGCCTGAAAGCTACAAAACGCCCTTTGCCGAGCCGGGTTTTCTCGATGTACACGGCAATGAATTTCTGAATTTCAGCCTGACCGGAGCGTGGATACAGTCCACCTTGAACCGCGGGATTTTGGCAACCCGAGGTTATTCTCAATCTCTAGCCCTGGAAGTCACGACGCCGGGCTCTGATCTTGAATACTACAAGCTGACCTATCAGGGTGAGATTTTTGTGCCCATCACTCAGCAGTGGGTGCTGCGTTTCCGTACCAAGTTGGGCTACGGCGATGGCTATGGCGATACCGAGGCTTTGCCGTTTTATGAGCACTACCTCTCTGGTGGTTTTGGTTCGGTGCGCGGTTATGAAAACAATACCCTGGGGCCGCGCAGTACGGCTGCCAGACCCTACCGTATTGATCGTGCTGTGACCGCGGTTACTGAAAGTGGGCAGCCCGCCGAAATAGGCGATATAGGCTATGTCGCCCGCGATGGCAAGCTGATAGTTGATTCGGCGCCCCCTCGCAAGTTAAACCCCTTTGGTGGCAATGTGCTTATTGAAGGTGGTGTCGAGTTACTATTCCCGCTGCCGTTTGTGAAAAATCAAAACCAGTTGCGGTCGGCGTTCTTTATTGATGTGGGTAATGTGTTTGATACCCAGTGTTTAGCCACACAGGTAAACTGTTTTGATGTAGACTTTAGCGAAATGCGCTATTCTATGGGCGTGGGCTTGACCTGGATTACGGGTTTTGGTCCACTCACCTTCAGTTTGGCCAAGCCTCTTAACCCTGGGCCTGATGATCGCGAAGAAGTTTTCCAGTTTACCCTGGGGCAAAGTTTTTAATTTCTTAGATTTATCGAATGGAGAGTATTGTGTCTAAATATTTAAAAGTTGTTGTTGCCTGCGTAGCGCTGGCATTTTCAGGTGTTGCTCTTGCGCAAGGTAAAATTGCGGTGGTGAATCTGCAGCAGGCTGTGCTGCAAACCGACCTGGCGCAAAAGCGTATCAAAGCTGCGCAGAACCAGTCGGATTACAAGTCCGACAAAAAAGAGTTTGAAAAACTTAAAAAAGAAATGGACGCTATGGTAAAGAAGTTTCAAAAAGACTCTTCTGTCATGAGCGCCGATCAGCAAAAAACCATGCGTCAGAAACTGGCCAGCAAACAGTCTGATCTGGAATACGTGGCCAAGAAACTGCAACAGGCCGAAGCGATTGTGGTTCAGTCCGTTTCTCAGGAAATGATGCCCAAGCTGCAAAAGGTGATGAAAGACATCATCAAAAAAGAAGGCATTGGCCTGTTGCTGCGCCAGGAAGCGGTTATGCAGGCGGATGCGGGATATGACATCACCGCGAAAGTAACTGATCGTCTGAACAAGGCTAAGTAATGGCGTATACGCTGGCATCACTGGCCAGTGCCTTAGGGCTGGACTATCGTGGTGACGGCGAGCGTCAGCTGCGCTCGCTGGCGTCCCTGGACAGCGCGCAGCCTGACCAGCTCAGTTTTGTCGCCAGCAAAAAATACCTGTCCGCGCTTAAAAACAGTTGTGCCGGCGCGGTGATTATCGCACCGGAGTTGGCGCAGCACACGGCGGCGGACTGTCTCCTGTCTGCCAAACCCTACACCAGTTTTGCCGAAGCCACACAGTTGTTTGACACGCAGCCTGTGCCTGTCGCAGGTATTCATCCCACTGCGCAAATTCACGCCTCAGCTTGTTTGGGCAGCGATGTGAGCATCGCCGCCAATGTCAGTGTTGGTGCAGGTGCGGTGTTGGGTGATGGGGTTGTGCTCGGCGCGGGTGTTGTCGTTGGCGAAAACGTAAAACTCGGCGCGGGTACGCGCTTACATCCCAATGTGGTGCTTTATCACAGTGTGGAGTTGGGCGAACAGTGTACCGTACACGCCCAAACGGTGATTGGGGCCGACGGTTTTGGTTTTGCGCCTTCGCCTGAGGGTTGGGTGAAAATCAGTCAGCTTGGCAGTGTGCGTATTGGGAATCGGGTTGATATCGGTGCCAGTGTGACCATTGATCGCGGCGCGCTGGAAGATACGGTGATTGCCGATGGTGTGATCATCGACAACCAGGTACATATCGCGCACAATTGCCGCATTGGTAAAAACACGGCCTTGGCGGGTTGTGTGGGCCTGGCGGGCAGTACGATAATCGGCGAAAACTGTACCCTTGCGGGTATGGTAGGTGTGTCGGGCCATTTGGAAATCTGCGATGGTGTGCACCTGACAGGTCAGGCCCGGGTGACCAAAAGCATCACTGAGCCTGGGTCCTACGCATCGGGTACAGCACTGGCGCCTATGCGTGATTGGGGTCGCAACGCTGTCCGTTTTAATCAGTTAGAAACCATGAATCAACGCTTGAAGGCGCTGGAAAAAGCACTGCAATCGAGGGAGAAAAGTCCAACATGATGGATATTAACGAAATTAAACAATATCTACCCCACAGGTATCCCTTTCTGTTGGTCGATCGCGTGGTCGAGCTTAACCTGGGTGAGTCCATCGTGGCGTATAAAAATCTCTCTGTTAATGAGGAGTTTTTTAACGGACACTTTACCGACAAACCGGTATTTCCCGGCGTATTGCTGCTTGAGGCCATGGCGCAAGCGGCGGGTATACTGGGTTTCAAAACCGCTAACAAAACCCCCGCGGATGGCTCTATTTACTATTTTGTCGGCGCTGATAATCTGCGGTTTAAGCGCCCCTGTGTGCCCGGTGATCAGGTGATGCTGCGCGCGTCCATTGTCGGCGAACGCCGCGGTATCTGGAAGTTCGAGGTCAGCGCCGATGTCGATGGCGAACGCTGTGCCTCCGCGACCATTTTGTGTGCTGATCGGTGATACACCCCCAGGCTATTGTCGAACCCGGTGCTTGCCTTGCGGACGATGTGACCGTAGGGCCGTGGAGCTATATCGGCGACGATGTGGAAATCGGTGCGGGCACAATTATTGAGCCGCATGTGGTTATTAAAGGCCCTACCCAAATGGGTGCAAACAATCACGTTTACTCCTTTGCCACTGTCGGTGAAGACACGCCTGACCTCAAATACAAAGGCGAAAAGACCCGGTTGCGTATTGGCGATAACAACGTGATTCGCGAGAGCGTTACCATCCATCGCGGCACTGTGCAGGATCGCGGTGAAACCGTGATTGGCGACAATAATTTACTGATGGCCTATGTGCACATCGGCCATGACAGCGTTTTGGGCAGTAATATCATTATGGTTAATAACGCCAGCCTGGCCGGTCATGTGCATGTGGGCGATTGGGCGGTGTTGTCTGGCTTTACTCTGGTACACCAGTTCTGCCATATCGGCGCGCACAGCTTTTCCGGTATGGGCACGGCGATTGGTAAAGATGTGCCCGCCTATGTCACGGTGAGCGGCGTGCCCGCACAGGCCAAAACCATCAATGCTGAGGGCTTGCGCCGCCGCGGTTTCAGTGCTGAAGCCATCAGTTGTATTCGCCGTGCCTATAAAATTGTGTACCGTCAGCAGCTCACCCTGGACATGGCTTTGCAGCGCTTAAAACAAACCATGGGTGATGTGCCGGAGATAGACCTGCTGGTGCACTCCCTGGAGAACTCCCAGCGCGGTATTGTGCGCTAGCCCGGATATTTCACCAGTACGGCAGCCACTTCACTATTGTTCATTTAATATCAATGAGTTATGCCATGAATAGCGGTAAAAATACATGTACAGTTTGTACCTAAATGGTTTTTCGAAAAAAATGACTTCGATTCTTTGTCCTTTTTCCCGAAAATTCCATTTACTGGTGAAACATCCGGGCTAGTGAATATTGGTTTGCTCGCCGGTGAAGCCTCTGGCGATATTTTAGGTGCTGCGCTGATTCGGGCGCTGCGGGAGCAGTGCCCTGACTTACGGGTAGAAGGCATCGGCGGGCCATTGATGCAGGCGCAGGGTCTGCAAAGCCTGTTTCCTATGGAGCGTCTGTCGGTAATGGGTTTGGTCGAGCCACTGCAACGCTTGCCTGAATTATTGCATATACGCAAAACTGTCTTTGAGCATTTTCGCGATAAGCCACCGGATGTTTTCGTGGGTATCGACTCGCCGGATTTTAATCTGCACCTGGAACAAAAGCTGCGCGAATGTGGCGTGAAGACGGCGCACTTGGTCAGCCCCTCGGTGTGGGCGTGGCGTCAGGGGCGTATCAAAAAGATAAAGCGCGCGGTGGATTTAATGCTGACCTTGTTCCCTTTTGAAGCGGCATTTTACCGGCAGCACGAGGTGCCGGTATGTTTCGTGGGGCATCCACTGGCCGATGAAATTCCCCTGAATGTCTCTGTCTCCGCGGCCAGAAAAACCCTGGGTGTAGCGCCGGATGCAAAAGTCCTCGCCCTGTTGCCCGGCAGTCGCAGCGCTGAAGTGGCACTGCTTGCGCCCCTGTTTTTTGACGTTGCAAAAGTCTTGCTCGCAACCAACCCCGAGCTGCAACTGCTTTTACCCGCCGCAAATGCAGCGCGCAGGGCGCAAATACAGGCGCTGTTGCCCGATGATTTGCCAGTCACTGTTATTGATGGACAGTCCCGCACGGTGATGAGTGCCGCCGATGCTGTGTTGCTGGCCTCGGGTACCGCGACTCTGGAAGCATTGCTGTTAAAAAAGCCGATGGTCATCGCCTACAAAATGGGGGCTTTATCCTGGCTGATTATTTCGCGAATGGTGCGCTCGCCCTTTGCGGGTTTGCCCAATATTTTGGCAGGTAAAACCCTGGTGCCGGAGTGCCTGCAAGGTGAGGCCAATACGGATAACATCGTGGCTCAGTTGAACCCTTTATTGAACGGCCAAGGGGCGGATGTGCAGCGCGAAGCGTTTAATGACATACACCTGTGTCTGCGCCAAAACGCCGGGCAGCGCGCCGCTACCGCTTTGATTGAGTTGGTCAACAGCGGTGCTTGAGCCTTTTCCGGGTGCGGACAGGCCGGGCATCGCCGGTGTGGATGAAGCGGGGCGCGGCCCACTGGCGGGCGATGTCGTCGCGGCCGCGGTTATTTTAGACCCGGATAAGCCCATTGTCGGTTTAGACGACTCAAAAAAACTCAGCGAAAAACGCCGCGAGGCGCTGGCCGAGCAAATCAAAAACCAGGCGATAGCCTTTGCAATTGCAAGGGCAAGCGTTGCCGAGATTGACGAGTTAAACATTCTTCACGCCAGCATGCTTGCCATGCACCGCGCTGTGGCAGCTTTGCCGATTGCGCCCGTGCATGTTTTGGTTGATGGCAATCGGCTGCCGCAGTGGGGGTATTCCAGCGAGGCCGTCGTCAAGGGCGATGCCCGCGTTCCCGCCATCGCCGCAGCGTCCATTCTTGCCAAGGTGACCCGCGATCAGGAGATGATTGAACTTGCCAGACAATACCCCGGCTACGGTTTTGAAAGACATAAAGCCTATCCCACCAGGGCCCATTTCGAAGCGCTCGCCAAGCTGGGCCCCTGTCCAGCTCATCGCAAAAGTTTTGCCCCGGTGCGCGAGCTTTTACTGTAATGTATCGCCTTTGCTGCGCCCTTTGTAGAATACGCCCATGACTGCATTCGTACATTTAAGACTCCATACCGAATACTCCCTGATCGACGGTCTGGTGCGGGTCAAACCGCTGATGAAACAGATTGCGAAGCTGGGCATGCCGGCGGTGGGTATTACCGATCACACCAATTTCTTCGGGCTGATTAAGGCCTACAAAGCAGCTCACAGCGCGGGTGTGCAGCCGATTTTTGGGGCGGATGTCTGTGTGCGCGATGCGGATGACGCGGAGCACACGTCCCTGTTATGCCTGTTGGCAATGAATGAGCTGGGCTATCGCAATCTGACGGAGCTGATTTCACTGTCCTATACCCAGGGGCAGGTGCTGGGTGAACCGCAGATCGAGAGAGACTGGATCAGCGCGCGGGCCGAGGGTTTGATAGCGCTGTCCTGCGGTGCCAGCGGTGATGTAGGGCAGGCTGTTTTATCCGACAAGCCGGCACTTGCCCGCGAGCGCGCCCAGTATTGGATGAGGGTTTTTCCCGATCGCTTCTATCTGGAATTGCACCGCTGTGGTCGCGCCGGCGATGAGCGGCATTTACACGGCGCGGTGGCACTTGCGGGGCAGCTTAACTGTCCAGTGGTGGCCACCAATGATGTGCGTTTTTTAAAAGCCGATGAATTTGAAGCACACGAAGCGCGAGTGTGTATTCACGACGGTGTTACCCTCGATGATCCGCGCCGTTCCCGCATTCACACTGAGCAACAGTATTTGCGCTCTGAGCAGGAAATGCAGGAGTTGTTCAGCGATGTGCCAGAGGCGCTGGCGAACAGTGTTGAAATCGCCAGGCGCTGCGCGGTGACCTTGGAGCTGGGCAAGCCGTACTTGCCGAATTATCCCGTGCCCAAAGGCATGACCATGGATGATTTTTTTCGCAAGCTTTCCCACGAGGGGCTGGATGCCAGGCTCGCTGTGCTTTACGACAGCAGTGCGCCGGACTTCGCCGAAAAACAAACCATCTACCGCGAGCGTTTGGATTTTGAGCTGAACACCATTATTCAAATGGGTTTTCCCGGTTACTTTTTAATCGTGATGGACTTTATTCGCTGGGCGAAGCAGCAGGATATTCCGGTGGGACCAGGGCGTGGTTCCGGCGCTGGCTCGCTGGTGGCCTATGCGCTTGAGATTACCGATCTCGATCCGCTGGAATACGATTTACTGTTTGAGCGGTTTTTAAACCCTGAGCGGGTTTCCATGCCGGATTTCGACGTGGATTTCTGCATGGAAAAACGCGACCAGGTGATCGACTACGTGGCCGAAACCTACGGGCGCGACGCAGTGTCGCAGATTATTACTTTCGGTACCATGGCCGCAAAAGCGGTGGTGCGCGATGTCGCGCGGGTGCAGGGTAAGTCTTACGGACTGGCGGATAAACTATCAAAACTGATTCCCTTTGCCGTGGGCATGACCTTGCGGCAGGCGGTGGAGGAAGAGCCGCAACTGGCGGAGTTCCTACAAGAGGATTCCCAGGCTCAGGAAATCTGGGAAATGGCTTTGCAGCTTGAAGGCATTACCCGAAACGTCGGTAAACACGCTGGTGGCGTTGTTATCGCGCCCTCCAAACTTACCGACTTTTCGCCGCTGTATTGCGATGAGCACGGCCAGGGTCTGGTGACCCAATACGATAAAGGCGACGTGGAAGATGCGGGGCTGGTGAAATTTGATTTCCTTGGTCTGCGCACCCTGACCATTATTGACTGGGCGCTGAAAATGATCAATCAGCGCCAGTGTGAATTAGGTGAGCAGGTGCTGGATATCAACCTCATCCCGCTGAATGATAAAGCCAGTTTTGACTTATTGCAGTCTGCGAAAACCACCGCAGTATTTCAGCTTGAATCCCACGGTATGAAGGATTTGATCAAACGCCTGCAACCGGATTGTTTCGAAGATATTATCGCATTGGTCGCGCTGTTTCGGCCCGGGCCTTTGCAGTCCGGTATGGTGGATAATTTTATCAACCGCAAGCACGGTCGTGAGGCAATTTCCTATCCAGATACCCAGTATCAGCACGAATCCTTAAAGCCCATCTTACAGCCCACCTACGGCATTATTTTGTATCAGGAACAGGTGATGCAAATTGCGCAGGTTTTAGCCGGTTATACCCTGGGTGGTGCGGACATGTTGCGCCGTGCTATGGGTAAGAAAAAACCTGAGGAAATGGCCAAGCAACGCGCGGTATTTGAAGCGGGCGCAAAAGAGCAGGGCATCGATGGCGCGCTGGCGATGAGAATTTTTGACCTGGTGGAAAAATTTGCCGGTTACGGTTTTAACAAGTCGCACTCTGCCGCCTACGCTTTGGTGTCTTACCAGACGGCGTATTTAAAAGCGCACTATCCCGCGCCATTTATGGCGGCGGTAATGAGTTCGGAATTACAAAATACCGATAAAATCGTAACATTGGTGGATGAGTGTCGCGCCATGGGTTTGACGCTGCGCCTGCCCGATGTGAACGAAGGTCAGTATATGTTCACGGTAAATACCGCCGGCGATATTATTTACGGTCTGGGCGCTGTCAAGGGCCTGGGTGAAGGGCCTATTGAAAATATATTAAAAGCCAGAACTGAGGGCGGAACATTCACCTCCCTGTTTGATTTTTGCGCTCGCACCGATCCGCGCAAAGTTAACCGCCGCGCCATTGAAGCACTGGTGCGCTGCGGTGCTTTTGATTCTTTGGGTGCCGATCGCTGGATACTGATGGCGGCAATGGATGATGCCTTAAAAGCTGCAGTGCAATCGGCGAGCAATCGCGATGCGGGAATGATGGATTTGTTTGGTGATCTGGTGCCTGCTGCGAATGATTGCTCCGATGACGTTTATGCCAATTTCGAGAACGTGCGAGCCTGGAGTGGGCGAGATCGGTTACGGGGTGAAAAAGAAACTCTTGGCCTGTACGTTAGCGGGCATCCTATTGATGAGTATGAGCAGGAAGTTCGACAATTTGCCCGCACCAGCATCGATGATTTACGAGAAAATCCTAAATCTACCCAACTGGTTGTGGGTGAAATTGTTGCGATGCGCACGATGAAAACCAAACGCGGAGCGACCATCGCGGCGCTGCAAATTGATGACCGCAGTGGTCGTTTGGAAGCGACCATTTACGATGAGGTTTTTAATGCATCGCGCGAGCTGTTAGGCAAGGATCAAATCGTGGTTTTAGAGGGTATAGTTGCCCACGATAATTACAATAATGCCTTGGGTATGCGGGTAAAAAGCGTACGCTCTCTGGCGCAAGCGCGGGAGCACTACGCCAAAGCATTGCGTTTGCGCGTGAGCGAAGCGCGTTTGCGCAGGGGTTTGACCGAACAACTGGGTAAGCTGCTGCAAAGCGCAACGCGCGGGGATTGCCCGATTTGTATTGATTATTTACAGACGGACAATTACGCCAAGGTATACTTGGGTGAGCGCTGGAATGTCGCGCCGGACGATAGCCTGTTACAGAACCTGCGCGAGCTGTGCGGCGCGCAGGCGGTCTGGGTGTGGTCTTTTATCTACGCATTATCTGATGAAGAGAATGTCACGGAGCGCAGCAATTCAGCGCTCTTATTATGGCGTTCTTTTGTTGTTTTACTATCACGGCATCGCGTATATTGATGACGTTAAAGAGTGTAGTTTTTGAGTGTGATAGTTTCTTGCAAGTGCAGAAATTTCTTCCAAAATGTCTTGATAAGATAAGATAAGATAAGACGAGGCACTGTTTCGTGTTGATTTGTTCGTTTCACGAGCTGGAGTGAGCATTAATGTTTTGTACATTGTGGTGATACGAAATAGTCTGTCTATGGGATGCATATCTAATTCTTATGTTTTAATGCAACGCCAATGGAGGCAAATATGAGCGAAACTCAACAAGTAGTTATAACAAAAAAAGGAAACGGCATGGTCGCGGGGATTATTGCTTGTGTGCTGGCTGTTTTGGGGATTTTTTTTCTAGGTGTAGTTTTTGTTCCGCTTGCAGCCGTAGTTGCACTGATAGGAACCATAATTGCTATTAAAAATAAAAATATTGCCGGTATTGGCGTTAATGCGTTGGCATGGGTTCTCACAATTGTAGGGCTGTTTACCTCCCCATTGCTTTTGGGGATTATCGGGGTTTCTGCAGCGGGTTAAGTTGCCTAAGCGCGTAAAGCGACGGAGGGATGATTTTTTTAATCTCTCCGTTCCTTTTTTTACATGATATTTGAGTGGCGCTCGAAGGCCTTTTTTCGAGGCGTTTCTCATTTTTCCTTTGCGGGTAATGCGAAACTTCAGGCCGCCTCTACAGACACCTTCCCGTTTGCTCATTGAAGGTAGCGCCCTCAAAACAAACGCAGCTGTTATTAACCTGACACTGGCCTTTAATGCCGGTTTCGTCGGGGTTGGCGTTACACATAGAATGGTCTGGATAAATGCAGGCGATGACCACACATTTACGCAGTGACTCATCTTTTCGAAAACCCTCTCTACACTCACAGCTGTTGTCCGCAGTGCATACTCCCATTAAAACAGATAAGCTTTCATCGCCATTGCACAAGGAATCCATACCGTCATGACACTCAGGCGGCTCGCACTTGCCCGTTTCTTCGTTGCGTGGAGTATTTGCCGGGCAGTCGCACTGCCCGTTCGCCTGGCATACACCGTAAATCGCTGATATTTCGCCGGAAGCATTACAGCTTTGATCCTGGCCGACAACACAATCTGCCGGTTCGCATTTTCCGGTTTCTTCGTTAAGCTCAAAACCCAGGAAACACTCACAGCGCCGCTCCGTTGTACACTGACCATAAGCCCAGGGACTGTTTGGTGTAGAGCTGCATGTTTTGTCGTTACCATATTCGCAGGCAGTTGACTCACATTTTCCGGTTTCTTCATTTAGGATAGACCCCGCACCACACACGCACTGCCCATTGGATTGGCATACCCCGGAAATCACTGACAGCTCCGCAGACGCATTGCAGCTTTGATCTTGACCAAAAACGCAATTTGTGGGCGCACATTTGCCCGTTGTTTCATCGCGTTCAAAACCGGAGTAACACTCGCACTGACCACTTGTGGTACAGGCGCCATACACATTGTTACTATCTGTCAGCACCGCACTACACGTTTGATCCTGCCCATAAACACAGTCGGGCATTCGGCACTTACCGGTCTCCTCATCTATCACAAAGCCCGCATTGCACTCGCACTGCCCGTTGGCAAGACACACACCCGACAGCGCAGACATCTCCGGCGAGGCATTGCAGGTTTGATCCTGCCCTACAGTGCATGCGGCTTCGGGCGGCGAACTGTCCAGACGGGTATCATGCGAATCGCTGAAACAACCCGGCAGCGTCACCAACAGCAACGCAAGAATAGAAAGCGTAAAACGTCTTAGAGAAATCATACTAAACACTCCTTTTTCCTCAACCTGCTTGTATTTGTGCATGGTTTTACCTGTTTGCTGGTCTTAGACTTTATCAGATCGTCAATGGTCATTTTGTAGGTCTTGGTTGATGTCCTGCAGACTTTGTCCAATCCTTTAAGTGCAAAAGATGTTGGACGTTGTAAAATGCCTTATCGCTAGTGATTAAGACGGTTTTAGCGGCAACAGAGTGAGCAGCTATTAACATATCCATAGCGCCCAGTGGTTTGCCTTCATTTTCACAGGCCGTTCTCAAGCTGGCATAAGACTCCGCCGCGTCAGAATCCCACGGTAAAATATCTACTCGAAGTAAAAACTCTTTGACGGCTACCGCCAATCGTTTCGCTTCTGGCTTTCTGGCGACGCCTCGCAGTAGTTCTGCTTGAGTGATCGCGGAAATGCACACATTGGCCATTGGTACTTTGAGCAACTGCTCCCTGATTTCTACAGGCTCACCTTTAATAATGTAGCTGGCCGTATTGGTGTCGAGCATATAACGTTGTTGTTCCATCAGAACAAATCTCTGTCTTTTATGGCTTCGTTGTCTCTGTTGGACATAAAGTCATCAGGAACATCGATGGATTCCATCATTTTGAAAAAGTCCTCCCAGTTACCCGGCTTTTTCGAAATGATCACATCACCCGTTTCGGGATCTCTACGGACAAATACCTCATCGCAATCGAACCGATAATTAGCAGGCAGTTGAACGGCCTGGCTTTGGCCATTCACAAATAATTTCGCTGTATGTTTCATGTAACGCCTCTCCATTTCGGTCTGGGTGCTCTTGCACAGCGAAACATCGCTGCTAACTCCGCTTCGACATTTTCTTGATTAGATGACATCTGTTTGTTCATCGTTTCACCAGCCTGCGGGTCTGTGATGTTGTGTTCAGTGGCTGTTGTACCGAGTATAGCACCGTCGCATTACAAAAAAAGGCTTCCTATTGCCGCTGCCTTAACCCGGATATTTCACCAGTAAATGGAATTTTCGGAAACAAAGGCCTTCGAGCGTTGTTCAAATACCATGAAAAGCGTAGCCATAGCCACGGTTTGAATGATTTTGGACAAGGTTCGAAGTCATTTTTTCGAAATAGGCACAATTTGCGCATTTGCTCTTGTTGGTGTGTTCGGCTTAACCCATTGATATTATTGCGTAATATAGCAATGGTCGCCGTACTGGTGAAATATCCGGGCCAGCTGCAACTGCCGAACCCGGCACTGCGTGCTCAAATCGTCGCGTCGCCTCACCGGCATTGCGGTAATGCTGTAAGGCTCTCGTGCAAAGGAGAACCCGCCGCCATCTATGCAACGCGATACAAGCATAGTCGACAGGGCGTGAATTAGGTAAACTGTCTCCAAATAACTCCCAGGGATGCCGACATGAACCCGAATTATCTGGATTTTGAACAGCCCATCGCCGAGTTGGTGGTAAAAATTGAAGAGCTGCAGCACGTCAGTTCCGACAACGACATCAACCTGGCCGATGAAATCGAAACACTGCGTAACAAGAGCAATAAGCTCACCGAGAAGATCTTTGCCAACCTGAGCGCCTGGGATATTGTAAAAGTGGCCCGCCACCCCCAGCGCCCCTACGCGCTGGATTATATTCCCCGCATTTTTACCGAGTTTGATGAACTGCACGGTGATCGTCATTTTGGCGATGACAAGGCGATTGTCGGCGGTGTGGCGCGCCTTAACGGTGAGCCGGTGATGGTGATTGGGCAGGAAAAAGGCCGTGCCGTGAAGGATAAGGTGTTGCGCAATTTCGGTATGCCAAAGCCCGAGGGGTATCGCAAGGCCCTGCGTTTGATGGAAATGGCCGAGCGCTTCAAAATGCCGGTGATTACCCTGATCGACACGCCTGGGGCGTATCCTGGCATCGATTCTGAAGAGCGCGGCATCAGTGAATCCATCGCCCAGAATCTCGCGGTGATGTCCCGTCTTAACACACCGATTATCTGTGTGGTGATTGGCGAAGGCAGCTCTGGCGGTGCCTTGGGTATTGGTATTGGCGATCACCTGGCCATGTTGCAGTACTCTACCTATTTTGTGATTTCGCCAGAAGGTTGTGCCAACATCATCTGGAAAACCACCGAGGCGGCGCCCGATGCGGCGCAGGCTATGGGGGTGACCTCGTCGGTGCTGGAGAGTTTAGGCATAGTAGATGCCACCATTGAAGAGCCCCTGGGCGGCGCGCATCGCGATATCAAGCTGATGTCCGAGCGAATTCAAGCCCACCTCATCACCGAACTTGGCAAGTTAAAAGCCATGCCGATGGATGAAATGCTGGAAAAGCGCTATCAGCGTTTGATGTCTTACGGTAATTAGCGCCGCTTTGTCAGTCAGGCTGACGCAAAGGGAATTGCCAGCGCTGCTTGAGCGGCAACTGGCGCCCTATCTCAGGGCTGAGCGCTGGTGTTTGGCTTACTCCGGCGGCCTGGATTCCTCGGTGTTGTTGCACCTGCTTGCAGCCTATCGACAAAACCACCCGGCTGCGCCACCGCTTCACGCCATTCATGTCAACCACCAGTTACAGGAAGCGGCGACTGCCTGGGCGGCGCATTGCCAGCGCCAGTGCGATGCCTTGGGCATTTCGCTCACTGTTCAGTCTGTCCAGGTTGATACCGGCAAAGCCAGTCTGGAAGCTGCCGCGCGCGAGGCGCGGTTTGCCTGCTTTGAGTCATTGCTTGGCGATGGGGACGTTCTGCTGCTGGCTCATCATTTAGACGATCAGGTTGAGACATTTTTTCTGCGCGCCTTGCGCGGGGCGGGCGCGAGTGGTTTGGCGGGCATGCCGCCGATGCGCTTACTCGGTAGTAGCGTGTTGTTAAGGCCGCTGCTGAGCGCGCCGCAAGGTGCGCTGCAAGACTACGCCACTTACCACAAGCTCGCTTTCGTGGACGACCCCAGCAATCACAGCGCGCAGTTTGATCGCAGTTACCTGCGCACTGAGGTGCTGCCTTTGTTTGAGGCGCGCTGGCCCGCCTACCGTCAGACCATCAGCCGAGCGATGGGGCATTTGCGCGATATGGCGCCAGATACGCCCATGCTCACGCCCTGTTGCTCGGTACTGGGTGATCCCGGCGTTTCCGTGGCGGGCATTGCCAGTTTGACGGACGCGCAACTCAGCCAGGCTTTGCGTAGCTGGCTTGGCAGTGAAGGTTTGATGATGCCCAATGCCGCGGCACTTGGGGAATTTGTACGCCAGTTGCGTTTGGGTGATGTCAGTCACGCCCGGTTGCAAACCAGCGCCTGGCTTATACAGCATTACGATGACGCAGTGTATCGCCTGCCACCTGAGACCGATCTTCCGGGCAGCACCACTGTTGCGCCGGGCAAACCCTGCCCGTGGGCGGGGCGAGAACTGGCACTTGTGCCCTGTGCCGTGGGTGAGGTGGGCATTCTGCCAGAACAGGCGCTGTCGTTAACAGCGCGCCGCGGTGGCGAACGCTGTCGTCTGCACGGTCATAGCGTGCGCAGACCGCTTAAAAAAGTACTGCAGGAGCTGCGGGTTCCGCCCTGGTGGCGTGAACGCCTGCCCCTGGTATACGCGGGCGATGAGCTTGTCGCCATTGCCGATTTACAGTGGTGTGACAGCGCCCTGGTGGGCAAAACCCAGCCGGGTGAACGCCGTTTTTCCCTGGTATGGCGGCGTGGGAATTAACCCGGATGTTTTACCAGTAAATGGAGTTTTCGGACAAAAGGACAAAGAAGGTTGTTCAAACATCATGAAAAGCGTAGTTATAGCTACGGTTTGAATGATTTTGGACAAGATTCGAAGTCATTTTTTTCGAAAAACCATTTAGGTACAAACTGTACATGTATTTTTACCGCTATTCATGGCATAACTCATTGATATTAAATGAACCCGCTTTCTGGTAGGGTGTCACCCCATTCCTGTGCAGCGTGTCTGGCTCGACTGAGGCGCTGCTGCATCCCCAAAAATTGATTGAAAAAGGCCTATCATGACGCGATATGTGTTTGTTACTGGTGGAGTGGTATCCTCATTGGGCAAAGGTATCGCTGCGGCATCGCTGGCGGCGGTGCTGGAGGCGAGGGGACTGAAGGTTACCCTGCTCAAACTCGACCCCTATATCAATGTCGATCCCGGCACCATGAGTCCGTTCCAACACGGCGAGGTGTTCGTTACCGACGATGGTGCGGAAACCGATTTGGACCTCGGTCACTACGAGCGCTTTACCCACACCACCATGCGCAAGACCAACAACTTCACCACCGGACGTGTCTATAACACCGTGCTGCGCAAAGAGCGCCGCGGCGATTACCTGGGTGGCACGGTGCAGGTTATTCCCCATATCACCGATGAAATCAAGCGTCGCATTGTGCTCGGCGCTGCGGGTGTTGATGTGGCGGTGGTGGAGATTGGCGGCACGGTGGGCGATATAGAGAGCCTGCCGTTTTTGGAGGCTGCACGTCAGCTCAAAGTCGAGCTGGGTCCATCCCGCGCTTTGCTTATGCACTTAACCCTGGTGCCCTATATCGCCACCGCTGGCGAAATTAAAACCAAGCCCACACAGCACTCGGTAAAAGAACTGCGCTCCATAGGCTTGCAGCCGGATATTTTGCTGTGCCGTTGCACCGTGGACATTGACGACGGCGCACTGCGCAAAATTGCGCTGTTTACCAATGTGGAACAACGCGCGGTCATTCCTTTACTGGACGCCGATTCCATCTACCGTATTCCCGGTGCCTTGCACCGCCACGGTCTCGACCAGGTGGTGGTAGAGCGCTTCCAGTTGGATTGCCCGCCCGCTGAACTCAGTGAGTGGGATGCGGTGCTGGAGGGTGAATTCAACAAAAGCGCAGGCACCGTGCGTGTGGCGATGGTGGGTAAATACATGGATTTACTCGATGCCTACAAGTCCCTTAACGAAGCGCTCAAACACGCGGGCATACAAACGCACGCCAAGGTGGAAGTGGACTATATTGACGCAGAAGACATTGAGCGCGATGGTGTCGCCCTGCTTGCCAATGCTGATGCGATTCTCGTGCCGGGCGGGTTCGGTGATCGCGGTGTAGAGGGTAAAATTTTAGCGGTGCAATACGCGCGGGAAAACAATATTCCGTTTATGGGGATCTGCCTGGGTATGCACGTTGCCCTGATTGAATACGCGCGCAATGTTTGTGGGCTCCAAGGCGCGCATTCTACGGAAATGCAAAGACACACCGAGCACCCTATTGTTGCTCTGATTACAGAGTGGGAAAACGAAGACGGCACCACCGAGCAGCGCCATGAACAGTCTGATCTCGGCGGTACCATGCGTTTGGGTGCGCAGCTTTGCCACCTGGAGCCGGGTAGTCGTGTGCACAAGCTGTATGGCTCCGATGATATCAAAGAGCGTCATCGTCACCGCTATGAGGTCAACAATCGCTATGTGCCGCGTTTACAAGAGGCGGGCATGAGCGTTGTCGGCTGGTCGGCGGATCGCAAGCTGGTTGAAATGGTTGAATTGCCCGATCACCCCTGGTTTGTGGCCTGCCAGTTTCACCCTGAATTTACCTCGCGTCCGCGCGGTGGTCACCCCTTGTTTACCGGTTATATCGAGGCGGCGCTCAATCACAGCCGCGCTAAGGCTGAGGACTTGTCATGACGGATTCACAGGTGAAGGTTCGCGATATTACCATTGCCAACGATGCGCCCTTTGTGCTGCTCGGCGGGGTCAACGTGCTGGAAAACCAGGACTTCGCGCTCAAGGTGGCCGAGCACTATGTCGAGGTATGCCGCCGCCTGGATATTCCCTATGTGTTTAAAGGCTCTTTTGACAAAGCCAATCGCTCCTCTATTCACTCCTACCGCGGCCCCGGACTCGACGAGGGTTTGGAAATACTGGCAGCGGTAAGCCGCGAATTTGATCTACCGGTGATTACCGATGTGCACGAACCAGAGCAGGCCGCGCCGGTGGCCGAGGTCTGTGAGATTATTCAGCTGCCCGCATTTTTAGCGCGGCAGACGGATTTGGTCGCGGCAATGGCAGCCACTGGCGCGGCAATCAATGTTAAAAAGCCGCAGTTTTTGAGCCCGTCGCAAATGGGTAATGTTGTGGAGAAAATCAATAGCTGCGGGAATGAGAAGGTAATGGTGTGCGAGCGTGGTAGTAATTTTGGCTACGACAATCTCGTGGTAGACATGCTGGGCTTTGGCGTGATGCGAAAAGCCTGCGGCGATGCGCCGATGATTTTTGATGTCACCCATGCCCTGCAATGTCGCGACCCTGGCGGCGCGGCCTCGGGTGGCCGTCGTTCGCAGGTGGCCGAGCTGGGCCGAGCCGGTCTTGCGGTAGGGCTTGCGGGTTTGTTTTTGGAAGCTCATCCCAACCCTGAAAAAGCCCTGTGCGATGGTCCAAGTGCTTTGCCGCTTGATAAACTGGAACCCTTTTTAACCCAGATGAAGCAGGTCGATGAGCTGGTAAAAAATCAGCCTGCTTTATCCATTGATTAGTAACACATTGACCAGGAGAGATACATGACAGCAATTAAGAGTGTACGTGCTTTTGAAGTATTGGATTCGCGCGGAAATCCCACCGTGGAAGCGGATGTGACCTTGGAATCGGGTGTTGTCGGTTCGGCCTGTGCGCCCTCTGGTGCGTCAACTGGTTCGCGTGAAGCCCTGGAACTGCGCGATGGCGATAAAAGCCGGTATCTTGGCAAAGGTGTGCAAAACGCGGTAGCGAATGTCAATGGCGCGATTAACGATTTGCTGGTGGGTGCGGATGTGACTGATCAGCGCGCGCTGGATCAGGCCATGATCGATGCCGATGGCACGGACAACAAAGCCAAATTTGGTGCCAACGCCATTTTGGCGGTATCACTGGCGGCGGCCAAAGCGGCAGCGGCTGAGCGCAAAATTCCTTTGTATCGCCATATTGGTGAATTAAGCGGTACCAGCGAGTTCACCATGCCCGTGCCGATGATGAACATTTTGAACGGCGGTGAGCACGCCGATAACAATGTGGATATTCAGGAGTTTATGGTGCAGCCTGTGGGTGCGCCAAGTTTCGCCGAAGCGCTGCGAGCCGGTGCAGAAATTTTCCACAGCTTGAAAAAAGTGCTGTCTAAGCAGGGTTTAAATACAGCGGTAGGTGACGAGGGTGGTTTTGCGCCCAATCTGCCGTCCAACGAAGCGGCATTGGAGGTCATCGCCGAAGCGGTGAGTCAAGCTGGCTATAAACTGGGTGACGATATTACCCTGGCGCTTGATTGCGCGGCCTCCGAGTTTTATGTCGACGGTATGTATGACCTAAGCGGTGAAGGCAAACGCTACAAGCCCGCCGAATTTGTTGACTATCTGGCCGATCTCGCAGCGCGCCATCCGATTATTTCCATTGAGGACGGCATGGATGAAAGCGATTGGGATGGTTGGAAATTACTGACTGAAAAAATTGGCGATAAATTACAATTAGTGGGTGACGATTTATTCGTGACCAACACCCGTATTTTACAAGAAGGCATCGACAAAAACATCGCCAACTCCATTTTGATTAAATTCAACCAGATCGGCAGCTTGAGTGAAACCCTAGACGCCATCAATATGGCAAAGGCCGCGGGTTATACGGCGGTGATTTCGCACCGCTCCGGCGAAACCGAAGACACGACCATTGCCGATTTGGCCGTGGCTACCGCAGCGGGACAGATTAAAACCGGTTCCCTGTGCCGCTCTGATCGCGTTGCCAAATACAACCGCTTGCTGCGTATCGAAGCGGAACTGGCAGGTAAGGTCGCCTATCGCGGTCGCGCCGAATTTCGCTTGTAAGAACGCGCCAGGGTGACGTGAGTGATGCGGATACTGGTAGCGACCTTGCTGCTGTTGTTGCTGGCATTGCAATACCGTCTTTGGTTTGGTGCAGGCGGGGTGGCAGAGCTGCACCGCCTGCGCGCGCAGGTGGACGAACTCAGCCAGACCAACGAGCAACTAAGCGAACGCAACGCGGCGCTTGAGCGCGATGTCCGAGAATTAAAAACAGGTACCGCAGGTATCGAACAACGGGCTCGCACGGATTTTGGCATGATTGCTAAGGACGAAGTATTTTATCAAGTGGTAGAGCCGGAACAAAAAACCGCGGCGGGTGATGGGGATGCACGCGAATAAGTCGCGTATCTGGGGTGTGATTCCCGCTGCGGGCATTGGTGCGCGCATGGGTGGCGATGTCCCCAAGCAGTATTTGCCCCTTGCCGGCGCCAATGTAATACAGCATAGCCTACGGGTGTTATTAGCGACGGATTGCTGTCAGCAAGTAGTGCTGGCGCTTCACCCCGATGACGATGGTCACAATCTCGGTGACTTTGCTGAACATCCCAGGGTATTGCGCACAAGCGGCGGTGCCGAACGCAGCGATTCCGTATTGCACGCCCTGCAGGCTCTTGCAGGCATTGCTGGCGACGAGGACTGGGTGCTGGTGCACGATGCCGCGCGTCCCTGTGTGCAGGCGCAGCATATCTTGCGTTTGGTGGAATATACTCGCCAATCGGGTTGCGGCGCGATTTTAGCAACGCCTGTGGTGGATACTGTTAAGCGCAGTTTTGATGAACGCTGTGTCACTGAAACGCTTGATCGCAGTGAGCTGTGGTGTGCACAGACGCCCCAGTGTTTTCCGTTGCTGGCGCTGCGCGATGCGCTGCAAAGTGCCAGGAACGCAAATATTGCCATTACCGATGAAGCCTCCGCCATGGAGTGGGCGGGGCATCCCGTGCATCTGGTTAAGGGCGCGGCGAGCAATTTGAAAATCACCTATCCGGAGGATCTGGCCTTGGCCGACTGGTATTTAACACAAGCCCTGCAAGCCTCAGAGAGCTAAACAGATGGATATGCGAATAGGGCATGGCTACGACGTACACCGTTTTGGCGAAGGTGACCACATTGTCATAGGCGGTGTACACATTCCTCACAGTGCGGGTCTGATCGCGCACTCCGATGGGGACGTGCTGCTGCACGCTGTGTGTGATGCGGTGCTAGGTGCTTTAGGGCGGGGTGATATCGGCCGGCATTTTCCCGACACCGACCCGGCGCTTGCGGGGGTGGACAGTCGCGTGTTGCTGCGTGAGGTGATCGCGTATATGCGTGAGCAGGACTATCGCCTGTGCAATCTCGATTGCACCGTCGTAGCGCAGAAACCGCGTATGGCCGAGCACATTCCCGCGATGCTCGACAACCTGGCGGCGGACTTTGCAACGCCTGTGCACAGGCTCAATGTCAAAGCCACCACCACCGAGAGGCTGGGTTTTGCAGGGCGCGAAGAGGGCATCGCAGCTTATGCCGTGGTGCTGCTGGCGAAGCAGCAACGCGATGATGTTTGATTATGCCCATGCCTGGCGGGCACTTGGCGCAACCGCTGTGCTGCGGCGGGATGTCAGCCATTTTATTGTGCATGAGGAATTGGGTTTTGCTCTGTCTGGTGAGGGAGAGCACGCTTTTCTGTATGTGGAAAAAATCAATCTCAATACCGCTCAGGTGCAGGAGATTCTGGCAAATTTTGCGGGTGTTGCTTTAAAAGACGTGGGTTATAGCGGGATGAAGGACCGGCGCTCGATAGCGCGTCAATGGTTTAGTGTGTGGTTGCCCGGCAAACCAGACCCCAACTGGAGCGATCTTGAGCAACAGCACTCGATCAGGGTGCTTGAGTGTGAGCGCCATCACCGCAAACTGAAGCTTGGCGTGCATCGGCGCAATCATTTTGAGTTGATACTGAGCAATTTTCGCGGCGATAGAGATGCAGTTGATATGCGCTTGCACGCCATCAAAACCCAGGGCTTTCCCAACTATTTTGGTGAACAGCGTTTTGGGCGAAACGGCAGTAACTATCAGCGCGCTTTGCGCTTAATAGGCGGTGGCAGTTTGCGCAAAATACCACGCCCCAAGCGCAGTTTGTATTTGTCTACCTTGCGCAGTGCGCTGTTCAATCACATGTTGAGCGATCGTGTGGCCCAGGGGCGCTGGCAGCAGTTACAAGTAGGCGACGTGGCGCAACTCAATGGCAGTAGCTCGGTGTTCAGTGTGGAGTATCTCGATGAAACGGTGACACATCGGCTGTTGGAGCAGGATATTCACCCAGCGTTGCCCCTTTGGGGGCGCGGCGACAGTCTAGCCAGTGGTAGAATCGCCACGGAACAGGCGGCGCTGGCGCACTTTGAAGGTATTGGGGATTTTTTAATACAAAAAAATCTGAAACTCGCTTATCGCGCAATGCGTGCATCAGCGGATGACTTTTCCTGGACATTTTGTGATGATGCCAGCCTGCGCTTGGTGTTTGCGCTGGGTCGAGGAAGTTTTGCCACTGCCCTGTTGCGTGAAGTGGTGGATTATCAGGTACAACAGGAGCAGCTAACAGGTGGTGACAGCGGTGAGTAAGGTGAATGTTCGAGGCATTGGTATGACCTCCCAGCGCACGCGTGAGCGTTTGGTGCAGCGTCTTGCGGAGCGTGGTATCAGCCATCCGGGCGTGTTGAATGCTATCCGCACGACACCCCGGCATCTGTTTCTGGACGAGGCCATGGCCCATCGCGCCTACGAAGACTGCGCCCTGCCCATCGGTTACAACCAGACCATTTCACAACCCTATATTGTCGCCCTGATGACCCAGCTGGCCCTGTCTGGAGGGCGCTGTAAGCGTGTGCTGGAAGTGGGCACGGGCTGTGGCTACCAGACTGCCGTGCTTGCGCCATTGGTGGATGAAGTTTGCACCATCGAGCGAATCAAACCCCTGCAAGAGCGCGCCAGGCGTTTGCTGCGTTCACTAAAACTGCGCAATATACGTTTTGCGCACGGAGATGGTTTTCAAGGTTGGCAGGGTGAGGGCGGTTTCGATGCGATTGTGACCACCGCCGCGCCCCAGCGCATTCCCGACCCCCTGCTGGAACAATTAGCGCCGGGAGGGCGTCTGGTTATTCCGGTGGGTGAGGCGACGCAGGAGTTGCGACTGGTCACTAACACTCCCGAAGGTTTTAAGACCGAGGTCGTAGAAGCTGTGCGGTTTGTGCCGCTGGTGCCGGGGGTTCAGCGTTGATGAGCACATCGAATTTCTCCAGTATCGGTGTGTTTTTGCGCGGGATGTTAATGGGCGCCGCAGATGTTGTGCCCGGTGTTTCCGGCGGCACAATGGCGCTGATTACGGGGATATACACCACCTTGCTCGCCAGTGTGCGCGCTTTTGATCTTGAGGCACTGCGCCTGTTGTTGGCGGGCGAGTTCAAAGCCCTCTGGCAGCACGTGAATGGCCGCTTTTTACTGGCACTGCTTGCGGGTATTGGCACCAGTGTTTTAACCATGGCGCGCGGTATCAGTTATTTACTTGTGCATCACCCCGTGCCCTTGTGGGCTTTTTTCTTCGGCTTGATTTTGGCCTCGGCGATCGCTTTGCTGTTTCATGTTATGCGTTGGGGGCCCGCTGCGATTCTGGCGCTAATAGCGGGCACAGCGATTGCGCTGTTTATCAGCTTATCCTCGCAAATACAGCTGGGTGGTGGCTTGTTTGGCGTTTTTGCTGCCGGATTTATCGCCATTTGCGCAATGATTTTGCCGGGTATTTCCGGCAGTTTTATTTTGCTGTTACTGGGTATGTACGCGCCGGTACTGGCGGCGGTTTCGCGTTTTGATTTGCCCTATATGGCCGTGTTTGCCGTCGGTGCGGCGGCGGGCTTAATGTGTTTTTCGCGCCTGTTGTATTTTTTACTGCGCCGCTTTGTCGATACCACCATGGCAATGCTCAGCGGTTTTTTATTTGGTTCACTGGCGGTGGTGTGGCCCTGGAAGGAAGTGCTGCAATGGACTACTGACCGCCACGGCGAACCGAAAGTGGCGCGGCAGATTCCCGTATTGCCCGAGCGTTTTGCCGAGCTTGGTGGACAGCCGCAGTTGTGGTTGTGCCTGGGGCTTGCGGTGATTGGTGCGGTGCTTGTCTGGCAATTGGAGAGTCGCTATGGGCGCAAGCTCAATGTGTAAGCGGCTGTGCCGGGTGGGATAGCGGTGCCTGGCCGCGGTCTTGCCCTGCTGTTAATCGCCTGCCTTGCGGGATGTGCTTCCAATTACCGGGCGCCAGTGGATATACGCGGCGGCCCCTACGCCGCGCCGGTAAAAACCTATGTGGGCAGACAGCCAGATGCGTACACGGTGCAGCGCGGCGACACCCTCTATTCCATTGCTTTTCGGTTTGGTTTGGACTATCGCAGCCTGGCAAAGCTCAACGGCATCGGCTACAACTACGCCATTTTCCCCGGCCAACGCCTGCGTCTGAAAGGTGCCTATCCCCGCACTTCTTCCGCGTACGCCAGTCGCAGTAGCGGCAGCACAGCTAAAAAAGCGCTGCCAAGGCGCAGCGCAACAAGAACACCAGCGGTTAACAAAATCGGCACAGTGCCAACAAGAACCGCGGCAAAACCAGCGCGTAAGCCTGTGTCAGCTAACGCCAAAAAACCAAGGCAAAGCCAGGTCTCTCGCACCAGCAACACATGGCGCTGGCCCTCTTCGGGTAAGGTGGTCAGAAGTTTTTCTTCCACCGTGCACAAGGGCATCGATATCGGTGGACGTCTCGGCGACAGCGTGCGTGCCGCAGCGCCCGGGCGAGTGGTTTACGCCGGCAGTGGTATCGTTGGTTTGGGCAAACTCATCATTATCAAACATGACACGCGCTATCTGAGCGCCTACGGCCACAATGATCGCTTGTTGGTCAGTGAAGGAGCAAAAGTCAGTGCCGGTCAGGTCATCGCCCGCAAAGGCAGCAGCGGCACTGACAGCGTCAAACTGCACTTTGAAATTCGCAAAGAAGGCACACCAATAGACCCGCTGGGTCTGTTGCCGAGGCGGTAGATCACAACCCGGATATTTCACCAGTACGGCGATCTCTCCGCCATTGTTCCTTTATATCAATGAGTTACTCGATGAATGACGGCCTCGACAAGTGTGCAAGCTGTACCTTGATGGCTTTTCGAAAAAATGACTTCGAATCTACCTTCTTCGTCCTTTTGTCCGAAAATCCCATTTACCGGCGAAATGTCTGGGTTAGCGCTGCAGCAACTCGATTTTATTTGGCTGGCCGCGCCATTTTTCGGCCTCGGGCATTTGCTCTTTCATCTCGGTGATGTTTGGCCAGACCTCGGCGAGTTCGGCATTGAGTTCTATGAAGGCGATTTGATCTTCGGGTATTTCGTCTTCCGAGAAAATAGCGTCGATCGGGCATTCCGGCTCGCACAGCGCACAGTCGATGCACTCGTCCGGGTGGATGACAAGGAAGTTAGGGCCTTCGTAAAAGCAATCTACCGGACACACTTCTACGCAGTCTGTGTGTTTACAGTTAATGCAATCTTCACCGACAACAAATGCCATGGTCGTTCTCAAGTCCTACAGGTGTTTTAACGTGGGGGCGCGTATTCTACAACGCCGAGGCTGTATTTGCGAACGCAATAGGGCGGAAACCGGTTGATTTTCTTTGCAATAGCGCGGCTTTTGGGGAGGTTTTTATACCGATGATTTCTAACCATATAGCCAAACATCTTTCTCCTTCCCAGGCGCGGCAACTAACCCGGATATTTCACCAGTACCGCGATCACTCGTTTATTGTTTAATAATATCAGTGAGTTACACCGAAAAAACCGGTGGCAAGAAATGTGCAAACTGTGCCTGTTTCGAAGAAATTGTCCCGAAGAATCCATTTACTCGTGAAATATCCGGGTTAAACGTCCCGCTGCGCATCCTCTTGTAATTCATATAACAATGCCAGCGCATCGCGCGGTGTGGTGTTGTCCAAGTCCAGCCCCCGCAACTGTTCCAATACCGGGTGTGGCGTGCTGGCAAACAGGTCGGATTGACAGGGCGTTACTACGGTGGCCCTTGATTCTGTGGGCTTGTTGCTCTCAAGCGCGGTCAGCTTTTCTTTTGCCGCGGCCAGCACATTGGCTGGAATACCTGCCAGTTTTGCCACTTGCAGGCCGTAGCTGCGGTTGGCGGGGCCCTCTTGAATCTGGTGCAAAAACACGATGTGGTCGCGGTGTTCGGTGGCATCCAGGTGTACATTAACCAGGCCATCGACCTGCTCTGGCAGGGCGGTCAACTCAAAATAGTGGGTGGCAAACAGGGTGTGGGCTTTGACCTGCTGCGCCAGCTCCACCGCGCAGGCCCAGGCGAGGCTGAGGCCGTCGAAGGTGGATGTGCCGCGGCCAATTTCGTCCATCAATACCAGGCTGTTTGGTGTGGCATTGTGCAAAATATTTGCCGTTTCAGTCATCTCCACCATAAAGGTCGAACGACCGCTGGCCAGATCATCAGACGAGCCGATGCGGGTAAAAATCCTGTCGACCGGGCTTAGCCGCACTGCGGCGGCGGGTACAAAACTGCCGACGTGGGCGAGCAATACGATCAGGGCGTTTTGCCGCATATAGGTCGATTTACCCCCCATATTGGGGCCGGTGATTAACAGCATACGGCGCTTGTTATTGAGCAGGGTGTCGTTGGGAATAAACGGTGAATCCAGCACTTGCTCAACCACCAGATGGCGACCGCCGCTGATGTCCAGCAGTGATTCGCTGTCCACAAACTGTGGTCGGCAAAGGTTCAGGCTCTGGGCGCGCTCGGCGAGTGTGGCCAGTACATCGAGCTGCGACACCGCAGCGGCACTTTGTTGCAGTGCGGCTAAATCCTCGTTGAGAGTGTCCAGCAAGGCCTCATAGAGGGCTTTTTCCCGCGCGAGGGCGCGGCTTTTGCTGGACAGGGCTTTATCCTCAAAGGTTTTCAGCTCCGGTGTGATAAAGCGCTCGGCATTTTTTAAGGTCTGGCGGCGAATATAGTGTGTTGGTGCCTGCTCGGCTTGAGCGCGACTGATTTCAATATAGTAGCCGTGGACGCGGTTGTAACCCACTTTGAGTGTGGCAATGCCGGTGCTTTCCCGTTCGCGCTGCTCAAGTGCCACCAAGTAATCGCCCGCATTGCTGCTGATAGCGCGCAACTCATCCAGTTCTTCATCAAAGCCCTCGGCGATGACGCCGCCATCGCGAATCACCGCTGGTGGGTTTTCGATAACTGCGCGAGCCAGTAAATCGCACAGGGCGGGAAATTCACCGCACTCGCTTGCAAGCTGCGCGCATAAGGCAGCATCGCAATCAGCCAGTGCCTGGCGCAGGGCGGGGAGGCAGCTGAGTGAAGCGTGCAGTCGGCTTAAATCCCTGGGTCTTGCCGAGCGCAGCGCGACGCGACTTAATATGCGTTCCATGTCGCCGATGGGTTTGAGTTCGGCGCGCAGGTTTTCAAAGCGGTAGTCGGCAAGCAGCGCGGCGACGGCGTCCTGTCTTGCCATCAGCCTGGGCACCACCGATAGAGGCCTGTGCAGCCAGCGCCGCAACAGGCGTCCGCCCATGGCGGTGACCGTGGTATTCACGATGCTGAGCAGGGTGTGATCTTCACCGCCGTTTAGGTTGATGTCGATTTCCAGATTGCGCCGCGTGGCGGCGTCGAGAATGACACTGTCTTCGCGCCGCTCATGACTCAGGCCGACGATATGCGGCAGGCTGGAGCGCTGCGTGTCTTTGACATATTGCAACAGACAACCTGCGGCACCGATGGCAAGTTGCAGGTCGCCGCAACCGAAACCATCGAGGTCGTGGGTTTGAAACTGGGTGTTCAGGGCTAGTCTTGCCGCGTCAAATTCGAATTCCCAGGCCGCTTGCGAGCGCGCACCGGGGCGCTGTTGAATGTCGGCAATGTCCAGTTGTTCGTCGTACAGGACCTCGGCGGGGTTCAGGCGCTGTAACTCACTGAGCGCCGCCTCCCGTGAATCGACTTCCAGGACGTGAAAGCGCCCGCTGCTGACGTCCAGCCAGGCGAGGCCAAAACGTCCGTTTTCGGCAGTGATCGCCAGTAATAAGTTGTCGCGACTGTCATCCAGCAGCGCCTCATCGCTCACCGTGCCGGGTGTGACGACTCGCACGACCTGCCGTTCCACCGGGCCCTTGCTGGTGGCCGGGTCGCCAATTTGTTCGCAAATCGCGACCGAAATGCCCGCGCGTACCAGGCGCGCCAGATAACTCTCGGCGGCGTGAAAGGGTACGCCGCACATTGGAATCGGCTCACCGCCCGATTTGCCGCGCGCGGTCAGGGTAATATCCAGAAAATCCGCCGCTTTGCGCGCATCGTCGTAAAACAGTTCGTAAAAATCGCCCATACGGTAAAACACCAGATCATTGGGGTGCTCCCGCTTGATGCGCAGGTATTGCTGCATCATCGGGGTGTGGGTGCTGGCTTGTTTGGTTTTGCTCATGGGCTGCTAAATCACACTGGCTGGCTTTACGCATTACGCGCTGCATTGAAACAGTGGCGGCGGCGGGGGTCAAGTTGTAGTCTTCTCCAGCATGAAATGCACCACTCAATCGGCATGCGCGCTTTGATCTGGAAAACTCGCTCGGCATTGAATATGACGAAAGCATGGGCAGATACGTAGAGGCCGGACCTTATGTCCTTGTGAAACGTTACGAAGAGCACTGGGTAGATTGCGCTTGGTAACTTGAGTGAATGACGCTTCAACTTTTAGGTTCGTGTAGGTAGCTCCTACCGAACCAGGCGCCGCTCAAGCAACGACTGCATGTCTCGTCGCCCATCCAGGACGCAATGAACAAAGACGTCCTGCCCGATGACCTCGTAGATGACACGATACGGCTTGAAATGAACCTCCCGGTAATTCGTCAAGCCGATCCGATCCAGTTCGGGCGGGATATGGCCCCGCATGGGTAAGTCGGCAAGGCTCGAACAGAGCGGTTCCAGTTGTTCCAACATGTACGCCGCTTTCTCCACCGAGTCATGGATTGCAACGTAACGGTAGATGTCGATCAGGTCCTGTTCCGCTGCTTCTGAAACCCGGACGCGATGGCGTGTCACTCGGTGTTTTCCTTGATGCGTTTGCGGATATCCGCGAAGGCCGTTTTGACGGGCTTGCTGCGCCCCTCTCGAATGCACTTGGAACTCTGGGCCAGCATCTTGAGCAGCGCCAGCGACTCCTGGGTTTGTTCGTAACTGGCGATGTCCTGGAGAACCGCCTTGGCTTCGCCATGTTGGGTGATCACTATGGTCCGTTGGCCCTCATTGACGTCTCGCAAGGCCTCGGCTGTATGACTTTTGAGGTAGCTGATGGGTTTGACCGATTCGCTGAGTTTCATAATGTGCCCACCGTATCTCTGATTCCAGAACGTACCAAATATAGTCCATATTTGGTGCCAATGCAAAGCGGGCCACGGTTTTAAGAGGCGTCAGTTGGAACCGCTGTGAGCAAAGGTCACTGGCCGTTTAGTGTAGCTTCTGTGTCCTGAAACTTAAGAATATGCTTGTTAAACAATGCGTTACCGCCTTTGTGGCAGGAGTAATGGGTAATGGTTTTAAATAAAACAAATGCTTACAACAAAAACACACACCATGCAGCAAGGGGCAGAAAAACTGTAACCTGTAGGGTAGCTTTTATGCTGTTAATGTTAAAAATATCCAGACAAAACAATGTTGTAAAACCTGTGCATCGTCGGGGTGCTGGCTTGTTTGGTTTTGCTCATGGGTTGCTAAATCACACTCGCTGGCTTTACGCATTACGCGCTGCATTGAAACAGTGGCGGCGGGGGTCAAGTTGTAGTTGCCAAAGGTTCATGCGCTCGCCAATGCTTGCTAGAATGAGCCAGTGAAAGTCTAATTTACTCCCGCGAGGGTGGCCAGGCTGGCGGTTTATGCGAATAGAAAACGGATACGCGGGCGCCTTGGGCGCCCATTATGATGGAGAGGGCGTGCATTTTGCGGTGTTTTCCGAGCATGCCGAGGCGGTGGAGCTGTGTTTGTACGACGCCACTGGCAAGCGTGAGATTGCCCGCGCGTTCCTGCCGGGGCGCACGCGCGATATTTGGCATGGTTTCGTGCCGGGCTTGGAGCCCGGCGCGGTGTATGGGTATCGTGTGCACGGCCCCTACCAACCTGACGCCGGGCATCGCTTTAATCCACAGAAGTTGTTGATCGACCCCTACGCGCGCAAGTTAGTGGGGTCGTTTATCTGGCATCGCAGCCATATGGGCTACGCTGGCAACGCCGACGAATTCAGTGACGAGCGTCCAGCCGACATGCAGGACAACGCCGCCTATACCTTGAAATCTGTTGTCACTGAACCGTTGCAAGGCGGTCGGATCTCGCCTTTGTTGTCCCGTCCGTGGCAGCAAAGTGTTATTTATGAAACGCATGTGAAAGGTCTCACGCGCCTGTACCCCGGTTTAAGCCGGAAGTTGCGCGGGACTTTTGCGGGCATGGCCTACAGTGAAGTTATTCAGTACATTAAATCTCTGGGGGTGACGGCGGTGGAGTTGCTGCCTGTGCACGCCCAGCTCGATGAGTACTTTCTGGTGGAGAAGGGGCTGAGTAACTACTGGGGCTACAACACGATTAACTATTTTTCGCCCCACGCGGCCTACGCTGGTTGCGAGGATGCTTTGGCGAGCTTCCGCGCCATGGTTGACAGCTACCACGATGCGGGCCTGGAAGTTATTTTGGATGTGGTCTACAACCACACCGCCGAGGGCAATCATTTGGGGCCTACGCTGAGCTATCGCGGCCTGGACAATGCATCCTATTATCAGCTATTACCCGAGGACAGGCGCCGCTACATCAATGATAGCGGCTGTGGGAATACGCTCAACGTACACCACCCTCGGGTGATGCAAATGATTATGGACAGCCTGCGCTTCTGGGCGGGCGAGATGGGGGTAGATGGTTTCAGGTTTGATTTGGCGACGGTACTCGGGCGCGAACCTGGTGGTTTTTCTTCTCGTGCACGTTTTTTTGAGATTATCGCCCAGGATCCCATTCTGTCGCGCTGTCGAATGATTGCTGAGCCCTGGGATTTGGGCCCCGGCGGCTATCAGTTGGGAAGCTTTCCGGTGGGCTTTAGCGAATGGAATGACCGTTACCGCGATGCGATTCGTCGCTATTGGCGCGGTGATACGGGGCAGTTACCGGAGCTTGCCAGGCGTTTGCACGGCTCGGAAGATGTGTTCGACGTCCGTAATCGCGGCAGTGAGGCATCGGTGAACTATATCGCCTGTCACGATGGATTTACCCTGCGTGATTGGGTGAGCTACCGTCAGCGACACAACGAGGCCAATGGCGAGGAAAACCGCGATGGACACAAAGAGAATCTGAGTGTCAATCACGGTGTTGAGGGGCCTACGCTTAACCAGAGTATCGATGAATTGCGCTGGCGACAGCAGCGCAATATGCTGGCTACCTTGTTTATGTCCCACGGTTTGGTGATGTTCCTGGCCGGGGACGAGTTTGGGCGCACCAAGTCAGGTAACAACAACACCTATTGTCAGGATAATCGTCTGACCTGGCTTAATTGGGAGGGGCGCGAGCAGCAGGGGCTCAACCTCACTGCCTGGGTGCGAGTGCTGGCGCTTCTTAGAAAGCTGTTTCCTTCGCTTACGCATCGCGAAATGGATTCGCGCGTACCGTCCTGGTCTTACGAAGTCGGCGAGAGTCACGACCCCGTTCACTGGATTGCGCCCTCAGGCTTGCCGATGAAGATGCATGACTGGCAAGACGAACAGCGTCGTGTGCTCGGGTATATGGTATCTGAATACTGTAAAGGGGAGTGTGTCTGTCGTTTGCTGGTGTTGTTTAATTCCGGTGATGCCGCAGAAATGTTTACGCTGCCAGTACTGTCGCAGGGACAGTGGTTGACGGTTTTGGATAGTGCCGAAGGGACCATTCCCCGGGAGCAGCGGCCTTCATCCGAGGTTGTCACTCTAGTGCCGCATTCCCTGCAGATTCACATCGCCGGCACCGGCTTTGACTGTGAGTCGTTTAGCGCCGTATTACAGCCCGAATAACAAATAATACGCTGTTTTTTATGTCCAAAACGGCAATTGTGTGTAAAACCTTAAAAAAACCTCTGCTACACTGCACAGCCTTTGTGTTCAGTGCATCTACTGGCTTTAACAGGAATAAAACAACACCATGGCTAAGAGTGAGCTAAGCAGTATTGGGAAAGAGCTAAAACGCCACCACCAGCTGACCTTGGGCAAAGATGAGCCGGGCAGTTCGGGGCACTATCTTTATCAGGCGCTGGCGCTGGCGGTGCGCGATCATATTATCGAAGCCTGGCGAGACACCCGCGCGCGCTATAACAGGGACGGCGTACGCCGGGTGAACTACTTGTCGCTGGAATTCCTGATGGGACGCGCTACCCACAACGCGATTTTAAACCTCGATCTTGAACGCGGTGTGCGTGCAGCACTGAGCGAATACGCCGCCACTCTTGAAGAGGTGGAAAACAACGAATTAGACGCCGGTCTTGGCAATGGCGGTCTAGGGCGTTTGGCGGCCTGTTTTTTAGATAGCTGCGCCAGCCTTGATCTTCCGGTAACGGGCTATGGTATTCGCTACCAGTACGGCATGTTTCATCAGGATATCAACAACGGTTATCAGGTGGAACGCCCCGATTTGTGGCTGCGAAACGGTAACGTGTGGGAGGTTGAAAGCCCGGAAAACGCTCGCCGGGTGAAATACTTTGGCCGTGTGGAGTACCAATTCGATGGCAATGGCATCAGTCAGGTGCGTTGGTTGGACACTGAAGACGTCCTGGCCGTGCCCTATGATGTGCCCGTGCCAGGCTATCGCAACGCGACGGTAAATACTCTGCGCTTGTGGACCTCTGAGGCCACCGACGAGTTTAACTTGAGCGAATTCAACGCGGGTGACTACACCGACGCGGTGGCGGTGAAAAACCGCGCTGAGCAAATTACCATGGTGCTCTATCCCAATGACAGCAGCGTAGCCGGAAAAGAGTTGCGCCTGCGCCAACAGTATTTTTTGGCCTCAGCGAGCTTGCAGGACGTCATGCATCGTTGGGTGAGTAAACACGGCAATGATTTTTCAGCATTCGCCGCGCAAAATGCCTTTCAGTTAAACGACACCCACCCCGCCGTCGCAGTCGCTGAGTTAATGCGCCTGTTAATGGATGAGCAGGGCTTGGGTTGGGATGAGGCGTGGGGAATTACCACGCAAACAATGGCGTACACCAACCATACCTTGCTGCCCGAAGCGCTGGAGCTTTGGTCGGTGAGCTTGTTTGGTCATGTGTTACCGCGTTTGCTGGATATTATTTACGAGATTAACGCGCGCTTTCTGGCTGAGGTGGCGCTGCACTGGCCAGGTGATACTGAACGTCAGAGACGTATGTCGATTATCGATGAGCATGGTGAGAAGTCCATTCGTATGGCGCATTTGGCGATTGTGGGTAGTTATTCGGTCAATGGCGTGGCAGCGCTGCATACCAAGTTGTTAAAAGAGGGGCTGTTTAAAGATTTTTATGAATTTTGGCCTGAGAAATTTAACAATAAAACCAATGGCGTTACCCCGCGCCGCTGGCTGTCACACTGCAATCCCGGACTGCGCCGTTTAATCAGCGCCAAGATCGGTAAGGGTTGGGTCGCTAACGCGACCAAACTTGCAGCGCTTGCACCCTATGCACAGCATAGAGCTTTCCGCAAAAAGTTTATGAAAGTCAAACTGGAAAACAAAAAGCGCCTCGCGAAATTGGTAAAGCGCGACACGGGTGTGGTGTTTCCAACGCATATGCTGTTTGATGTGCAAGTCAAGCGCATACACGAGTACAAGCGCCAACTGCTGAACTGTCTGCATGTTATTCACCTTTACAACCGCATCTGCAATGGCGATACCGAGGGAATGCACCCGCGCTGCGTGTTGATCGGCGGTAAAGCGGCGCCCGGTTATGTGATGGCAAAGCAAATTATTAAACTGATTAATAATGTGGCGGATGTTATTAATCGCGACTCACGCGTACAAGACTGGCTGCGGGTCGCGTTTTTGCCCAATTTCCGGGTAACCGCAATGGAGGTTATTTGCCCGGGTACGGATTTATCCGAACAAATATCCACCGCGGGTAAGGAAGCATCGGGCACGGGCAATATGAAATTTATGATGAACGGCGCGGTTACTATTGGTACCCTCGATGGTGCGAATATTGAAATCCGTGACGCCGTGGGTGAGGAAAATTTCTTCCTGTTTGGTATGACAGCGCGGGAAGTGCAGATACAACGACGCAATTACGACCCCAAGGCAATCATCGCGGCGGATAAAAACCTGAAGGCGGTGCTGGATCTTGTTAAACAGGGTCATTTCAATCTGTTCGAGGCTGGTGTGTTTGACAGCGTTATTGCCGCGATGGAAAGTCCCGCAGACCCGTGGATGACCGTTGCCGATTTTGCGTCCTATGTGCGAGCCCAGGAACGGGTCGATGCCGCCTATGCGGACAAAAACGCCTGGGCGCGTATGGCTGTGCTCAACACCGCTCGCTCCGGGGTTTTCTCCAGCGACCGCACCATCGGCGAATACCGGGATGAGATCTGGTTTCCAAAAAAATAATGCTGTTTAGCGCCTCCGTTTTGGGAGGGGCTTTTTCGTCAGGCACTGTCTGGCTGATTGCCGGGCTGAGCCTGGATAAAAGCCGGTAGCGTATCGCAGTGCTCGCAGATGCGGGTGAGGGTGGGGTAGGCGTCCAGGGGCACATCAAAGCGACGCGCGTTGAACATTTGCGGCACGAGGTAGACATCCGCAAGCGTTGGGGTGTCACCGAAGCAGTATGGGCCCGCGCTGTGTTGCAGATTTTTTTCAAGTGCCGCAAAACCGCCTGCGATCCACTGGGCATACCAGGTATTGACTGCTTCATCGCTGGCTGACAATTCGTCGCGCAGGTATTTGAGCACACGCAAATTGTTGAGTGGATGAATATCACAGCAGATATGTGCCGCCACGGCGCGAACCTGGGCGCGTGCCAGGGGATCACTGGGCAGCAGCGGGGTCTGTGGATACTGTTCTTCCAGGTATTCCAAAATAGCGGGAGATTGGGCGATGATCGTGCCGTCGTCCAGTTCCAGTGCTGGCAGCAGACCCTGTGGATTGAGCGCTTGGTAGGCATCGCCCCGTTGCTCGGCATTTAACAGGTTGACGCCAACGTGCTGGTAACGAATGCCTTTTATATTCAGCGCGATACGCACGCGGTAGGCGGCGGATGAGCGAAAATAACCGTAGAGTTTCATAGCGGTTCCTGCGGATGGGTTGCTGCCATTCGTGGCATAACCCATTGATATCAAATAAATAATAGCGGATAAGTCGCCGTGCTGGTGAAATATCCGGGTTAAGCCGGCAGCTGGTAGGCCACGACTTCCTGGTCTATTTTACCGAACACGCTATTGCCCTTTGCATCCAACATCTCTATTTCAATGCGATCACCAAATGACATAAACGGCGTGCTGGGTTTGCCCTCGGCGATGGTTTCCAGGCAGCGCACTTCCGCTAAACAGCAGGAGCCGTCTTTGCTACCCACGTTTGAAACTGTGCCAGAGCCGATCACTGTGCCTGTCATCAGTGAACGCGATTTAGCGCAATGGCTGATGAGTGTGGGGAAGTCGAAGGTCATGTCCACGCCCGCGTTGGGTGCGCCAATGAGTGTACCGTTTAGCGTTGCGCGCAGGGGCAGGTAGACTTTGGCCCCATCCCAGGCATCACCTAATTCATCGGGCGTCACCAGCACCGGGGTAAAGGCCGTCCAGGGCTTGGATTGGTAAAAGCCGAATTGTTTGCCAAGCTCGGCGGGAATTAAATTGCGCAGGGAGACGTCGTTGACCAGGCCGATCAGCTGAATATGCGATTTGGCCAGCGCCGGAGGGGTACCTGCGGCAACATCATCGGTAATGACCACGACTTCCGCTTCGAAATCGATGCCCCATTCTTCCTTTTCTACTTCGATGGGGTCATTCGCGCCGATAAAGGCATCGGATGCGCCCATATAAACCAAAGGATCGTGCCAGAAGGATTCAGGCAGTTCGGCACCGCGAGCCTTGCGCACCAGTTCCACGTGGGTGACATAGGCGCTGCCATCGGCCCAGTGATAGGCGCGGGGCAGTGGGGCAGCGCAGTCTTTGCTGTTAAACGCAAAGCTGTGTTCGGCCGCGCCGCTTTGTAATTGCTCGAATAAAGCCTGCAACCTGGGCGCGCACTCGTCCCAGTTATCCAGCGCAGCTTGCAGGGTGGGCGCGATGGTCTCCGCCGATACGGCTTGTGTAAGATCGCGCGAAACAACAACCAAGTGGCCGTCACGACCTTGTTTTAATGATGCGAGTTTCATGGTCTGACTCCTTGTGGAATTATTGATCGGGCTTGCGCCAGGAATTGACGTAATCGGGGTTTTCAACTGCCAGCGCATCGGTGGAGATTTCCAGAGCGCGGCGGGTATCAATCATTACTGCGACTTCATCGGTGAATGTGGCGGGGTTGCGCACGGAGTTTTCCAGGGCCTTGGGGTGTGGCCCGTGGGCAAATCCGCAGGGGTGTAAGGTCACCATGCCCTGCTCGATATTGTCCCGCGAGAAAAAATTGCCGCGGTGATAAAACAGCACTTCGTCGTAGTCGTCATTGTTGTGATAAAAGGGTACTTTCAAGGCACCGGGGTCGGTTTCGATGGGGCGCGGGCAGAAGGTACACACCACAAAGCCGCTGCCCACAAAGGTGGTGTGGGCCGAGGGTGGCAAGTGGTAGCGATGGCTCATTAGGGGGCGAATAGCGCGCCAATTGATGCGCACAACCGTGTTGTCACCGTGCCAGCCAATCGCATCCAGGGGGTTGAAAGGGAAGGTGACAATGCTGGTTTGGTCCAGGCGTTTGATGTGTACCTGCCACTGAGACTCATCCTGCTGGGCGATAAACGCCTCGTCGATGCGTGGGTAATCCAGTGCTGCGGTGTCGAAAATAGCGTGGGGGCCCAGCATGCCCTTATCGGGCAGGGTGTAAGCGCCATCGCGGTTTTCGGTCATCAGGATTTGCATGGGACTGCTCGCCTCAAGCCGCCACGCCGTGCCGCGGGGAATGAGCACGTAGTCGCCATCGCGCAGGCTCATGTGGCCAAAGTCGCAGAACAGCTCGCCAGCGCCTTCGTGAATAAACAGCAATTCGTCGCCATCGCTGTTGCGCAGCAGGAAGCTCATGGCGTTGTGTAAGCGCCAGAAGCGCACCGCGACATCGTTGTTGTGCAGCAGAGGGGCGCTGTTGTAAGGGTTGTCCGGGTGTTCTTCTATGGCTGCAAAATCAAAGGCGTAGGGGCGCAGTGGACCCTGCCAGTCAATCCATCCCGTGGGTGGGTGTCGATGGTGTAAATGGGTGGCGGGGCCAAAAAAACCCTCTCTGCCCATTTCCCGCTCATAAGTACCTTCAGGTAAATCGCAGTGGGCCTGCCGTGAGTGCTGTCCTTCGCGAATAGGAAAGTTGACCCATTTTTTGCTGCTCATTGTTTTAGTCTTCGTGGCTTATATGGCGGTCAGTGTATAAGTGGTTAGTTTCAAATGCAACCATTGTTTCGGCTCGAAATATCCGGGTTAGCTTGCGGGATTCCAACCGATCTAGGTCGCGCGTCGGCCTTGCCCGCGCGGCGATGTCGTCTTCTGGCCATGCTCAGTTGTCTTTTAGAGTTTTGGGGCTGAGGTTTACTGTGCTGTCGTTCACCGTCAGGTGAATATCGCCATCGCTGATCATCGCCTGTATGGCCATGTTCGGCGCGGCCAATTGGGCGAGAGCTTCACTCTCAGTCGGGTGTATGCGTGCGATAAACAAGTGCTGGAAACGCTGTAACGGTTGTTCATTTTTTTGCCACCAAGGGTTGAAGGCGCGGTTGCTGCCGTAGCTCCAGAGTTGCACGCGTTGCGCTTTTGCGCAGGCTTTGCGGAGGCGATCCAGGCTTGGCAGGCCGAGATCCAACCACAGGGCAATGTCACCATTGGCTGAAATATCCCACAGATCCGGTTCCTCGTCAGTGCTGATGCCCTTGCCAAATGTTAGCCCGTCGGAGGCGTGGGCGGCAAAAGCGGCGATACGCAACATCATCCGCTCGTTGGTCTCACTGGGGTGGCGGGCGATGGTTAAGGCATGGGTGGCATAGTAGTGGCGATCAATGTCGCTGACGGTTAATTCCGCCTTAAAAATACTGGCTTTGAGTGCCATTGCGCAGCTTCCTGGTTGCGAGTGTCGGGCAGGAACTATAGCATGGTGTTCAGTGATGACTTGCCAGGGAAGTGTTTTGTATGTCGGCAACTTTAAGTTTAGAAGAATTTTTGCCCTATCGCTGCAATCGCTTGGCCGAGCGAATCAGCCAGGCGATGGCGCGGGACTATACCCAGCGCTCTGGGTTGAATATTGCCAAGTGGCGTATTGTCGCAACCCTGGGCGAGCATGGCCCCATGCTGGCGCGGGATATCAGCCGCCAGACCAGTATGGATAAGGTACGCGTGTCGCGTGCGGTCAAGGGCTTGCTGGAAGAAGACATTCTGGTATCTAAGCGGCTTGATAACGATCAGCGCGCCTGGGCATTGAGTTTGAGCGAGCAGGGCAAGGCAGTTTATCAGGAATTAGTGCCCGCAGTGCTCGATTGGGAGCAGCGCCTGCTGGCGGGGCTTGATGCTGATGAGCAGGCGCAATTTCTGAATCTGCTCGGCAAGCTGGAGCAGCGTATCGATGAGTTAGAGCCGTAACTGATGTCTTGTTGGTGCTTTCGATATGACTTACTGGTTTTATTAAGCCATGAAAGAATGTTCGCCGCACTGGTGAAATATCCGGCTTAGCTTGCCATTGTTGTTTGGGACGCTGTTATGAGCAGAAAAAAAATACGTCTTGGGCGAAAAGCGCTGGGGCGTAGCTTGTCTGTGTCACTGGCGGGGCTGCGCGCCGGTGGTGCTTTGGCGGTGGACAGCGCTCTGCAAAAAGTGCGTGGTAACGAAGGTGACAGCGCGCTGGCCAGACGCGAGGCCGAGCGTTTTGTGGCTGAGCTTGGTCGGCAAAAGGGCACTTACGTCAAGATCGGCCAAATGATGGCCCTGTTTGGTGAGCATTTTCTGCCGTCGGTACTTGCCGATGCGCTGCATCAATTACACGATCAGACCGACCCCGTGCCGTTTGCCGAGATTGAGCCGGTGTTGCGCAAAGAGCTTGGCGCGCGTTATGACGAATTGCGCATCGACACCGAAGCCGCCGCCGCTGCGTCTCTGGCACAAGTGCATCAAGCGCAAATTAAAAGTACGGGTGAGTGGATTTGCCTGAAGGTGCAATACCCCGGCCTTGCGGATATGATCGACGCCGATTTTGACGCTGTGGTTCGTCTGCTTACGGTGGCGCGCTGGGTGAAAGCGGGGCGCGAGCTTGATGAATGGCTGGAGTCTTTGCGTCAACACCTGCATCACGAGGTGGATTATCAGCGCGAAGCCCATATGACCGAACGCATGGCGCAGTGCGTGGCCAATATGGAGAAGCCGCTGATCAGCTATCACGTGCCTGCTATATACCAGCGCTACTGCGGCGATACCGTACTGGCGATGGAGTGGGTGTCCGGCTGGAGCGTCAATCACGATGATGTGAGCAGGCTTTCTCTGTTCCGGCGCAATGCCCTGGCGAAAGGCATGTTGGATTTGTTTTTCTACGAGCTTTACGACTGGGGTCTGATGCAAACCGACCCGAATTTTGGCAATTATCTGATTGCACTGGATGACAGGCGCAAGCGAGAAGCTAACGATGAGTTGGTGTTACTGGATTTTGGCTCGGTACTCGAATGCGACGCGCGTTTTTGCCGCGAATTAGGCCGGGTGATAGAGGCGGGACTTGTGCGCGATGTGGATGGTGTTGCCGAGGGCTTGATCGGACTGGACTGTCTGCCCGCCGATGCCTGCGATGAGGCGCGGCGCATATTTGCGGAGTTTTGCTTTCATTTGCTGGAGCCCTTGCAGGATCCCAAGCAGTTGCCTGCAAAGTACTTGAACGAGGACGGTGAGTATTGCTGGCGACATTCCTCCTTGATGCGGCGCGCGAGCAAGTTGGGGGTGAAGTCCGCCACCAGTGGTTATTTCACCCCGCCATCGCGGGATTTTGCCTTGATTGTGCGCAAGCTCTCGGGGGTGTTTACTTTTATCGCCGTGCTCGACGCCCAGTTCAACGCCGCTGATCGGGTAAAATGGCATCTCAAGCGCTGGCATGCGCAAACGAGTTAACCCGGATATTTCACCAGTACGGCGGCTATTCTACTATTATGTGTTCGATACCAAGGAGTTATGCAATGAAAAGCAACAGAAACACATGTGCAAACTGTGCCTAAATGGTTTTTCGAAAAAAATGACTTCGAATCTTGCCCAAAATCATTCAAACCGTAGTTACCGCTACGCTTTTCATGATGTTTGAACAACCTTCTTTGTCCTTTTGTTCCGAAAATTCCATTTACTGATGAAGTATCCGGGTTAAGCACAGGCGATGTTATTTTCTACGCCGGCTTTTCTGTTTTTGTTTTTGCCCGCTACGCTGCTGGTATACCTTGTCAGCCCACGTGCAGCAAAGAACGCGGTGCTGCTGGCGGCGAGTTTATTGTTCTACGCCTGGGGTGAGCCGGTTTATGTGCTGCTGCTTCTGCTCAGTATTATTTGCAACCACTTTATCGCAGGACAATTAGCGCGTTCGCGATCAGTATCGATATTGTGGCTGGGCGTGCTGCTGAACCTGTTGCTGCTGGGTTACTTTAAATACAGTGCGTTTTTTCTGTCATTTTTTGGTTTATCCCTGAACCAAACCCTGGCGCCAGACCATCTGCCACTGGGAATTTCCTTTTTTACGTTTCAGGCTTTGTCTTATTTGCTCGATGTGTACCGACGCAATACCGAGGTGTCGCGCTCACTGACGGATGCGGCGCTGTATATCAGTTTGTTTCCCCAATTAATTGCGGGTCCTATCGTGCGCTATCACGATATTGCTTCGCAAATTCGTCAGCGCCAGCAGTCACAGAGCTTGATGTTTCGCGGCCTGCGCCGCTTCGTGATGGGGCTGGCAAAAAAACTGTTACTGGCCGACCCATTGGGCGCAGTGGCAGATGTGGCGTTTAATACCCCCGCTGCGCAGCTCGATGCGCCGCTGGCCTGGCTCGGTTTGCTGGCGTTTATGCTGCAGATTTATTTTGATTTTTCGGCCTACTCGGATATGGCGATTGGCCTTGGTCGACTGTTTGGTTTTGAAATACCTGAAAACTTTCGCTACCCCTATGCGGCGCGCAGTGTACGGGACTTTTGGCGACGCTGGCATATTTCCCTGTCGCAGTGGTTTCGCGATTATGTGTACATTCCCCTGGGCGGCAATCGCAAGGGTTCGTTGCGCACTGCGCTGCATTTGTTAACGGTGTTTTTGCTCTGCGGGTTGTGGCATGGCGCGAGTTGGACCTTTGTGCTCTGGGGCTTGTTACACGGTTTGCTGTTGTCCTTAGAGCGCGGCGCGTTTGGGCATTGGCTTGCGCGCCTGCCAGGCCTGTTGCAGTGGATATATGTGTGTTTATTTGTGGCGTTTTCCTGGGTATTGTTTCGCGCCGACAGCATCGCCCACGCGGGCGCTTACACGCGCGCCCTGTTGAGTCTTGGTGGCGATAGTGCGGGTGCGGCGCTCGCTTTGTTAAGTACGGAAACGCTGGCTGTACTGTTTTGCGCGATGGTGCTTAGCGTGGGCACCTACCCGAAATTATTGGCGATAGTCTCACCGGCGCTTGCGCGCAGGCGCGATGTCCTGCAAATGCTGCAATTGACGGGCTTGTTATTTCTGGCCTTGCTGGCGATTGCATCGGCCAGTTACACGCCGTTTATTTATTTCAGGTTTTAGTCATGAGGCAATTCATGCTAACACTGTTGTTGCTGATGTTGTTTATACCTGGGGCTGTATCGCTGTACGGTTTGCTGACCGAGCCTGCCAATGAGAAACCGACCCTGAGTTTTACCGCGCTGAGTCAGTGGTATGAGGAGCGGTTTTTTGGTCAGCAGTGGCTGGCGAGCAGCGCGGCGCGCCTGCGGTTTGCTCTGGGTATGGAGCCAACGGATGGCGGCGTGATCGGCAGGGAGGGTTTTTTGTTTCTTACCCGACACAATGTTATCCAGCAGGCACGTGGCGCGGACGGGTTGGACGATGCCGAGCTGGAAGCGCTGGTGACATTACTCGGTAAGCGCGAGGCGTTTTGGGCGCATCGCGGTGTGGTTTGGCTCAATGTGATTGCGCCGGGTAAATCTTCGGTATATCTCGATAAACTGCCCGCGCGTTTCAGCAGGGAGGGGCCATCGCGCATCGCACAGATTAACAGTGCGCTGGCCAGGGCTGGTATTGCCAATGTGGATTTGCTAGCGGTGATGCGTGCCCACGCCGATGGCGAGCCCCTGCTGTATTTCAAAACCGACAGCCACTGGACTTGCTACGCGGGGTTTTTGGCTTACGATGCGATTGTGACTGCGCTGGAAAGACGCCTTGGCAAGCCCCTGCACAAAGTTCCCCAGGCAGCGCTGGATGTTCATCCCGGGCAAAAATCCGGTGATATCGCCGCCAATGTGTTTGGTCTCGGCAAGGCGCTCAGCGAGCAGGGTATCCGCTGTGAGTATCCGCCGGTGAATTCCAAAGCCTTTGACTACAACAGCGGCGAGGAAATACCGGCGCGCATTCCCAGGGGTGGCCTGGAGCAGTTGCGTTCAGTGCGTTTTCACAACACCGGTGCGCTTAATTCGCTGCGCGTGGCGGTGCTGCGCGATTCTTACTTTTGGTCAGTTCAACCATTGCTGGATGCGACATTTTCCGATGTTTTGTATTTCTACCACTGGCATTTGCGAGCGTTTGACGAGCAATTGCTGGCCTTTAACCCCGACGTGGTGATCTACGAGTATACCGACCGCGCCCTGCATCTGCCGGTACAGCATTTGCGTGAGCACGGCAGCCTGGAGTTGCCACCGCTTAGATGATTGCGGAGGCTGTTTTAGTATTTTACTCCATTGAAGAAACTGAAAACAGCTATCAGTTTATCTCACTTTACTGAAATATTGAGTGGACTAAACTGTGTGTACTCAAGGGGCTGCGCCGGTGCGTGTGTTCCCATTTACAGTCAAGCAGCTAATGGTAAGGAGATTGATAATGCGTACTGATAACCTGGTGCCAAATGTAGTTTTTCACACCCGCGTTCGTGATGAGTCTGTGGAAGGGCCTAATCCTTTCCGCTGGCAGGACTTGTCCAGCGATGATATTTTCGGTGGTAAAAAAGTCGTGCTGTTTTCTCTGCCCGGCGCATTTACTCCAACCTGTTCATCCAATCATCTGCCTCGCTACGAGCAGTTGTTTGAAGAGTTCAAGGCCCAAGGCGTTGACAGCGTTGTCTGCCTGTCGGTCAATGATGCTTTCGTGATGTTTCAGTGGGGCAAGCAGATCGGCGCCAAAAACGTATTCCTGTTGCCTGATGGCAACGGCGAGTTTTCCCGCAAGATGGGTATGCTGGTTGACAAATCTAACCTCGGCTTTGGCATGCGTTCCTGGCGCTATGCGATGGTGGTCGACGATGGCAGGATTGAAAAAATGTTTATCGAGCCAGGTCTCGGTGACAACTGCCCCACCGATCCTTTTGAAGTATCTGACGCCGACACCGTGCTGGCCTACTTGAAAGGCACAGAGGCCGCGGGTGTTTCTACACCAGTGCGCTCATTTGAGGGTTGAGTTCTAAACTCCAGCCTCGCTCAAGGGTCGCTTTGCGGCCCTTTTTTTTGGTAGCCATGCCGGTTTGTGATGCACTTCTCAAACTATATGCACTTTTCATATTTCTTGTCTTGATGCGCTAAAGTACCCCACCTATTATCGTGCCCATGTGGATTTTTGACGACAATTTGACCACGCCAGTTCTGGCATGGGCGGCCTCTGTGGAACACGGTGGGATTCGCCATGCCTAGAGTTCGCTATGCCAGTGTTCTTTTCGTGGCTTTAATTGCTGTCGTATTTCTGGTTGGTTTGTACACGCTTGATCGTCAGTTGGTGGAGCAACATGCCAGCCGTACCAAGTCAGAGGCAAGTCACGCTCTTGAGACTGCCCGAATCCGTTTAGAACGGGAGATCAACAGCGTGATACACGCAGTGCAGGCCTTTGGCCTTGGCCTGAGCACTGTCGATACACCCAGCATCGAGCTCATCGAGCAAATGGGGGCGCTGTCAACGCAATATCACCCCGCGCTTATCCAAGTGGGCTATCATCCCGTTCCCGCTGGTGCAGCTATATATTATCCGGCGGCTTCGGCATTGGTGCCACTGCCCCTGCCGCAAGTCCGGTTGATGGGGGCGCGTGATGAAACGGTGATGTTTGCCGAAGAGGCCGGCGGACTCCAGATCCTGCACAGCATCGTAATTGATGAAGCGCATAAGCCCACGGTGGTCTCCGGCCGGGTGGCCATTGCAACGCTGCTTGAGCGCACGGTGGTGTTGACTGAGCATCCGCATGTTAAGTTTTTTATCGACTTTCATGCGGTTGGCGCGGCGCAGCACGTACCGCTATGGGGCGAGCCGCCTATTGTTGACGATGGGGCATTTACGGCTATTTTGCCCGTGTCGGTGGGTGAGCTTCGGCTGTGGGCCTGGTATGCAGGTGGGCAACCGCCTCTGCCGTTAACCGTGTGGGTAATGCGTTCAGTGTTGTTGTTATTTGCCCTTGCGAGTGTGTTATTTGCGAAACGCTATTGGTTGAAGCTTAAAGATGTACAAACTATGGTGCGCCGCCTGCGCAATTTATTTTCCTACTCGCCTATTCCAGCGGGAGCCATGCTCTCGGCAAAGTCTTCATTACATGTGAACGCCGCCTTTGAAGACTGCTATGGTTATGACATTGCTGAGCTTGAAAAACTGCGCAAAGAGCAGGGTATGCGTGCTGTGTTGCGGCTTCTGTTTCCCGATCCCGTGCAATATCGCAGAACCTTAAAAACCTGGGCCCAGCAAGTACGCTGCGGCGAAGCGGGTCTTCACACCCCTACGAGTGTGGTGCTGCGCTGTAAAGACGGTTCGACAAAGCTCGCTCTGCTCAATGTTATTCTGATGAATCACCCCAGCGTCGATGAATGGATTGCGGTGTTGATGGATGTAGAGGAAGAGCGCAAGGCCAACGAGCAAAACCAGTTGTATTCCCAGGTATTTAATGCCGTACAAGAGGCCATTTTAATAACCGATACCAAGGACAACGTGGTTGACATCAACCCTGCGTACAATGCCATTACCGGTTATAGCAAAGAGGAGCTGGTGGGCAGAGTTATACCCAGGGTTTATACAGATCAGCAGGGCGAAGCGTTCTTCGATGCGATGGAAACGGCACTTGAAAAGACCGGATTGTGGCGCGGCGAATACTGGTCATGGCGTAAAGATGACGAGTTTTATCAGCGTGATATGTCCGTGTCTGCGGTTTACGATAACGAGGGCAAAGCCACTCATTATGTGTCGGTGTTTACCGATGCGACCGAGAAAAAACGCCAGCAAAAAGAGCTGGAGTTGATGAAGCATTTTGATTTGCTGACACACTTGCCAAATCGCACCCTGTTTACGGATCGATTTGAACAGGCTGCCGCGCGATGTCGGCGCAACGGTACCCTGATTGCCGTGTGCGTTTTCGATCTGGATGAATTCAAGCAAATTAACCACGATTACGGCGAGGCCCTGGGCGACCAGCTTTTGATCGCGGTGTCCAACCGGATTCGCATGAGCGTGCGCGAGGAAGACACTCTGTCGCGCTTCGGCGGTGATGAGTTTATCCTGTTGCTAGGTGACATTGATACTGCTGACAGCTGCGTTCAAACATTGGAGCGTATTCAGGAGAACCTGCGCTATCCCTACGATCTTGATGGCCAGCAAATCAAAACCAGCGCGTCTGTGGGTGTGACTTTGTATCCACAGGATGACGATGATTTGGATATTTTATTACGCCACGCGGATCAGGCTATGTATCAGGCCAAATTGACCGGTCGCGACACCTACTGCTTGTTTAACCGCGAAAACGATCAGCGTTTGGTCGAGCAACATGACCGCCTGCGGAGTATAGAAAAAGCCCTGGCTGATGAGCAGTTTGTACTGTATTACCAACCCAAGGTGAATTTGTCCACCGGAGAGGTGTTTGGTGCAGAGGCCTTGATTCGCTGGAATCATCCCGAGCGCGGCGTGCTGCCTCCCGGTGCATTTTTACCCCATGTGGATGGCCACCCCGTTGAATTGAAAATGGGGCACTGGGTAATCCTTGCCGCCTTGAAGCAGATGGATATCTGGCATCAACAGGGGCTGGAATTCCAGGTCAGTATTAACATTTCTTCGTTTCATATGCAGTCCGGATTATTCTATACCCAGTTGCAGGAGGCGTTGGCGCGCTACCCTGATATCAAGCCGTCGAACCTGCAAATTGAGGTATTGGAGAGCAGCACACTGGCAGATATCACCTCGATTCGCGATATGGTTGCTGCTTGTCACAATGAACTGGGGGTGTCTATTGCTCTGGATGATTTTGGCACGGGCTACTCATCCTTAACGCATATTAAAGAACTTAGCGCCGATACGGTGAAAATCGATCAAACCTTTGTGCGCGATATGCTTGAAGACCCCAACGACTACGCCATTGTTGACGGTGTGGTGCGCCTGGCTGACGCCTTCAACCGATGCGTGGTGGCGGAAGGGGTGGAAGAGGCCGAACACGGTCTGATGCTTATGGCGATGGGTTGTACTCACGCGCAGGGTTATTGTATTGCCAAGCCGATGCCGGCCAGTGAGTTGCCGGCATGGATAAAGAATTACGAGCACCACGCGACCTGGGGAGCCTTCCCGTTTGGTAAATTGACGCCTGCCGAAAGCCAGCTGGTGATTTTGAAAATGAGCTTCGGCCACTGGGCAGCGCAAATTGAAAGGAATATGAAGTTGGCGCAGCGTGAGTCGAATGGGCAGTATTGCGCGATTCGCGGCGACAGCCACTGTCACTGTAATGTCTGGTTAGAGCGCGAAAAGCGCAGCCATTTGTTCGATCAAACATGGCTGGCAAAACTTGACGTACTTCACCAAGAGGCGCATACCTTGGCGGATGAAATTGACAGGCTGGAGCAGGGGTCGCAGCAGGTTTTACAGGCCATCAAATACAGCGAGTTTGAAGGCGTCAGAGACGCTTTGCTTGCGCTCATCGACCGCCCGGTGTTTGCCACCGCACACACTGGGCGTCTGGTGAGAGTTTAGTCGCGTTTACTCGCTTCAAGCAGTGTCGCCATAAGCGCTTTTTGGGCGTGCAGGCGGTTTTCGGCCTCATCCCAGATAACGGTGTCCGGCGCGTCCATCAATCCCGCGCTGATTTCCTCGCCCCGGTGTGCGGGCAGACAGTGCATGTACAGGGCATCACTGGCCGCCACGTCCATCAGTGCTTCGTTCAATTGATAGTCCGCAAAGGCGGCCATGCGTTTTTGCTGTTCCTGTTCCTGCCCCATCGATGCCCATACATCGGTAACCAACAAATCCGCCCCTTTCGCCGCCTCGATGGGCGAGCGCACAATGCGCACGCGGTCGGCGTTGTCATCGAGCAGTGCCTGCTGCGGTTCAAAGCCCTCTGGGCAGGCGATGTTCAGGGCAAAGTCAAACTGACGCGCGGCATTGATATAGGATTGACACATATTGTTGCCGTCGCCGATCCAGCACACGGTTTTTCCGTTGATGCTGCCCCGGTGCTCACGGTAGGTCTGCATATCGGCAAGTAACTGGCAGGGGTGGTAATCGTCGGTCAGGGCGTTGATGACCGGCACTGATGAAAAGGCTGCGAAGCGTTCGATAATGTCGTGACCAAAGGTGCGGATCATGACGATATCGACCATCGAAGAAATTACCCGGGCGCTGTCTTCAATTGGTTCGCCGCGCCCGAGTTGTGTGTCATTGGGTGATAAAAACATGGCGTGACCACCCAATTGGGTCATGCCCGCCTCAAAAGATACACGGGTACGTGTGGATGCTTTCGCAAAAATCATACCCAGCACATGGGCGGGATACAGACGTTGCTCTTCCCCGTCTCGGTGGGCTTTTTTCATCGCAATAGCAAGGTCGATAAGCTGGTTGAGTTCCGCTGGGGTGAAATCCTGCAGGGTAAGAAAATGCCGTAACGCCATGGTATGCTGCTCTCGTCGAGTTGAAAAACCAATAAAAAAAGAGGCTGATCGCCCCTTTAACCACATAGTAGCCATTTTGCGTGAGCCTGGCAAACAGTTACACTGGGGCAGCTTCAGATGATGAAGTATTACCTCATTTATAGGAACTGCCCTAAAATCAGGATGGCGTCAGTATGGTCAGGCGCGTACAATGCGCGCTGAATGCAGTTGCCCCAGAAGGAGAGAGTATGAGCACTATCGACACCATTAAAGAGCAGATCGAGAAAAACCCTATTTTGCTGTACATGAAAGGCTCACCTAATCAGCCTCAGTGTGGTTTTTCCGCGCGCACGGTACAGGCTCTAATGGCCTGCGGTGAGCGTTTTGCCTACGTCGATGTGCTGTCTAACCCGGATATCCGCGCTGAATTGCCCGCCTACGCGAATTGGCCGACATTTCCGCAACTGTGGGTGGCGGGTGAATTGATAGGCGGCTGTGATATTGTCGAAGAAATGTCGCAATCGGGTGAGTTACAGACCTTGATAAAAGCAACAGCAGCGAAGCTTGCTGAGCAGGAAACCGACTGATTTTTCCCGCCAGGGCCCTGGATTCCCCAATCGGAAGGAGGTGGGGCTCCTGAGCGATTCGCTTTGGTGTGCTGCGCTTTGCTGTGTGTTAACGGCCCCCTTACAGAGAGATCTTGTCCCTCTCCGTCGCAGGGTGTGGTGTGCGGCTCTTAGCTGACGACGGGTTTTAACAACAACACCCCCTGCAATATCAGCGCGTCCTCAATGACTGTACGCTGCGGCTTGTAATCCGCGTATTTCAGCGGTTTAGCCGCCTCAGTTTGCGCTTTATTGTGATAAGCTGCCGGTGTTTTGCTTTTTTAACATCAATGATAACAGTTGAGGCCCCCCATGCAGCACACCCCCTTGTTTTCTCGTTCGCTACTTGCTGTGGCGATACTTTCCACAGTTGCCAGCACGGCGACAATTGCCCAGGAGCTTGCGCTCGAAGAAGTTGTGGTGACTGCGCAAAAGCGCGAGCAAAGTCAGCAGGACGTGCCGGTGGCGGTGACTGCGCTTAGCGACCAGGTGCTGGAAGACAACGGCATTCGCGATGTCTTTGATATTCAGGCGATGGCACCGGGTCTGCGTGTGGATCAGTCGCAAAGCGCCACCGCCTCTAACTTTGCGATTCGCGGTGTGTACACCAGTTCCCAGAACTTTGGCTTGGAATCTTCCGTGGGTCTGTACGTGGATGATGTCTATCGCGCACGTCAAAGCTCCATGATTAACAATCTGGTGGACATTCAAAGTGTGCAGGTTTTGCGCGGTCCACAGGGTACGCTGTTTGGTCGCAATACGCCCAATGGCGCGGTGCTGATTAACACGCGAGCGCCCGATTTCAGCGGCGAGGGTTTTGTGGAATTGAGCGCCGGCAATATGAATTTATTGAGTTTGAGCGGTGCCAAGTCTTTCACTGCGATTGAGGATGTGTTGGCGTTTCGGGTGACTGGCTTTACCACCAAGCGCGACGGCTTTGTGGACGATGTGAGTCTGGGAGACGATTTGCTGAATGATCGCGATCGCTGGGGTCTGCGCGCCCAGGCATTGTACACTCCCACAGATAAGCTTTCCGTGCGCGTGGTTGTCGACCGCTCTGAAGTGGACGAAATCTGCTGTGGCGCGCCGACCTATTTGAACAATGACGGTAGTGATTTCACTCCGGATCGTCCCGATGGCAGAGGCGGTGTCGTTAGTCGCGCGGGCGCGATGACTTCAGATGCCCTGATTGCCTCACTTGGCGGTACGGTGCTGCGCGGTGAAGATTTCTACGACAATAAAGTAGCACTGAGTTTTGCGCCGATTTCGCAAAACGAAGATCAGGGCGTATCGGTGCACGTGGACTATGACCTGAACAGCACCATGACCCTGACGTCTATCAGTGCCTACCGCGCTTTTGATTCCTATGACAAGTTGGACGCAGATTATTCAGATTTGGATGGATTGGAAAATGAAAACGATGCGCAGCAATCCTCGTTTTCACAGGAGTTGCGCCTAAATTACCTGGATGAGCAGAAATCTGTCATTGGTGGTTTGTTCTATTTTACCCAGGACCTGGATAATCAGTCAGCGCTTAATGCCGGTGCACATACCGCCGCTTTAGGTGGCGTGTACGCGTTTGGTGCGCCCCTTCCTGAGGTATTTTTCCCCGCTGATGGTGCGGCATACAATGCGGTGAGCCAGTCCCACGAGTCCTGGGCGCTGTTTAGTCAGATGGACTGGTTTTTGCGCGATGATTTAACCCTCACCGTCGGTGCGCGCTACACCTGGGAAGACAAAACCGTTAAAGCGCGCTACTGGGAAGAAAATGCGGGCCCTGGCTTTGCTCAATTTCCACCACTGGCGCCGCGCAGTGATATCAGTGCCAGCCTGGACGACGGCAAACTGACGGGTACTTTGAAACTGTCGTGGTTTGCCGGTGACAACACCATGCTCTACGCCTCTTACGGCACTGGCTACAAAGCGGGCGGCACCAATACCGATCGTATTTTAGAGGAATTTGATGTCATCTTTGGCGCCGAAAACGCTCAGTCCTATGAATTGGGTATGAAAGCGGAGTTTCCCGAGCAGGCGATGCGTTTAAACGTAGCTGTGCACAAAACCAAGGTGGATGATTTGCAAACTATCGCCTTCCAGGGCAACGGTTTTATGCTCGCCAACGCCGGTGTGGCCGACACCTATGGCGCTGAGGTGGAGCTGTTGTGGCAGGCCGCCGAGAAAACGCGCGTGACGGCATCGTATGCCTATTCCCACGCGGAATTTGAAGATTTCGCCGGTGGCTCCTGCTGGGTTGCCACGCCGTTTCACAGTGGCAATGAAGATCCTGGCACTGACTTTGATCGGCTGAACCGCACCGGTGTGCAAGTCTGTGATCGCAGCGGCGGTCGTATCGCCAGCAACCCCGAAAACAGTCTGGTGCTCAACCTGCGCCAGGGTTTTATGCTCAGCAGCGATATGGAAGTCTTTGTGCTTGGTGAATACGTGTATACCGATGACACCATGACCGATACGAATAACGATCCGCTCAAAGCGCAGGATGCCTACCACATCGTCAACCTGCGTGCGGGTGTGGATTTCTACAACTGGGATGCGCAGCTTACCCTGTGGGGGCGCAACATATTTAACGAAGAGTACCTTTCCACGGTCTTCGATGTGCCCGTTCAGTTGGGTCGCCTCAACGCCTATTCTCGTGAACCGGCGACGTTTGGTGTGACCTTGCGTAAGAACTTCTAGACATAATGATTTGACCTGCCCTACCTCAACGCTCGTGGATTACCATGGAAAACCGTGGCAGAGCCACATTGAGGAGGGCAGGAGCGACTAAGTTTAACCCAAAACCGTAATCCGTAAAAGCGCGTTATTTCACCCGCATCCCCGGCTTGGCACCGCTATCTGGTGACAGAATATAAATGTCGTCACCGCCAGGACCTGCGGCCAGCACCATACCCTCGGAAACGCCAAAGCGCATTTTGCGGGGGGCGAGGTTGGCGACCATGACCGTGAGCCTGCCGATTAAGTCTTCAGCCTGATATGCTGATTTAATACCGGCGAGTACCTGGCGCTGTTCATCGCCCAGGCTCAGGGTCAAGCGCAGCAGTTTATCGGCTCCCTCGACCGCCTCGGCGCCCTCAATCAAGGCGACGCGCAGGTCTATCTTGGCAAAGGTGTCAAAGTCGATAGTGGGCGCAATAGCCAGGGTACTTTTGGCAGGTGGTGCTGCGTCGGCGGCCTGTTCGGCTTTTGTCTCGGCCATCATGGCGTCGATCTGGTCTTGCTCGATGCGTGTGAGCAGAGGTTTGAATGCCTGCACTTCGTGGTTGGTCAGTGGCTCGCCAAGCGCCGTCCAATCCAGAGAGGCCTTGAGAAAGATCTCGGCCTTGGCAGCCATTTCTGGCAGCACGGGTTTCAGGTAGGTCATCAGTACGCGAAACAGGTTGATGCCGGTGGAACACACCGCGTGTACTTCCTGTTCTCTGCCTTCTTCTTTGGCGAGCACCCAGGGCTTGTGTTCGTCGATATACTGATTGGCGCGATCGGCCAGGGCGATAATTTCGCGAATCGCCCGGCTGAACTCGCGCCCCTCGAACGCCTTGGCGATGCTATCGCCCGCGCTGACAAATTCAGCAAATAAGGCGGGCTCGCTGCAGGTGTCACTCAGCGTGTTGTTAAAACGCTTGCGAATAAAACCGGCACAGCGGCTGGCGATGTTAACCACTTTTCCCACCACATCAGAATTGACGCGCTGCATAAAATCTTCGAGATTCAGGTCAATATCGTCCACGGAATTGCCGAGTTTGGCCGCAAAATAATAGCGTAAATACTGGGCGTCTAAGTGTTTTAAATACGTGCTGGCTTTAATAAAGGTGCCGCGACTTTTCGACATTTTCGTACCGTTCACGGTCAGAAAACCGTGGGCGTGTACGGCAGTAGGTGTTCTCAATCCTGCAGTTTTTAGCATTGCCGGCCAGAACAGGCCGTGAAAATTGATAATATCCTTGCCGATAAAGTGGTGCAGCTCGGTTTCTGAATCGTGGTGCCACCAAGTGCTAAAATCTAGGTCACCGCGATGTTGGCACAGGTTTTCGAAACTGGCGATATAACCGATGGGGGCGTCCAACCAGACGTAGAAATATTTGCCCGGCGCATCGGGGATTTCAAAGCCGAAATAGGGCGCATCGCGGCTGATATCCCAGGCTTGCAGACCCGCTTCCAGCCACTCCTTGAGTTTATTGGCAATGGCGGCTTGCAGTGTGCCCGAATCTACCCAGGCTTTGAGCATATCCGTGTGATTGTCGAGCTTAAAAAAGTAATGGGTGGATTGCTTTTCCACCGGTGTTGCACCAGACAGTACGGAGACGGCGTCGATCAGTTCTGCGGGGCTGTAGGTCGCACTGCATGATTCACAGTTGTCGCCGTACTGATCGGGTGTTTTGCATTTGGGGCAGGTGCCTTTAATGTAGCGATCGGCCAGGAACAGTTGTTTTTCAGGGTCAAACGCCTGCACAATATCGCGGCTTTCGATATGCCCCTGGTCGCGCAATTGGCGGTAAATATGCTCGCTCCACTGCTTGTTTTCCGGCGAATGTGTACTGTGGTAGTTATCAAAGCCGATTAGAAAGCCTGCGGAGTCGCGCTGGTGGTCTTCTTTAACCTGTGCGATTTGCTCCTCGGGAGTGATGCCGAGTTTATCCGCGGTGAGCATAATCGCCGTGCCGTGGGCGTCATCGGCGCAGACATACAGGCATTGGTGGCCGCGAGACTGCTGAAAACGCACCCAGATATCGGTTTGTACCTGCTCTAAAATATGCCCCAGATGCAGTGGGCCGTTGGCGTAGGGCAGGGCGCTGGTGACGAGAATTTTACGGGCGGGCGGGTTGCTCATGGAAATCTCCGAGGGCGCGGGTAAAAAGCGACCACTATAGCCTTTTTTTCGTATTATTTCATGTGCTGCTTGCGTTGTTGTCGGCAGCTTTCGTCCTTATACTTCAGGGTTTGCGAGGGCCGTGATTTGGACAACATCAAGTACATTGTCGCCGTAGCCAGTGGTAAAGGCGGGGTGGGTAAATCGACTACCGCTGCAAATCTGGCGCTGGCGATGAAAAACGCCGGTTGGAAAACAGGCTTGCTCGACGCGGATATATACGGCCCCAGCCAGCAGTTGATGATGGGTGTTGACGAGACCACACAGCCGCGCCAGCAAGGTGATAAATACATGCTGCCAGTGATGGCACACGGCGTTGCCACAATGTCTATGGGTTACCTGGTCAATGCGCGCACGCCAATGGTATGGCGCGGCCCGATGGCCGGTGGTGCACTGGCACAAATGCTTGCCCAGACGCTGTGGGGCGAGCTGGACTGCCTGCTGGTCGATATGCCACCGGGAACCGGTGATATTCAACTGACCCTTTCCCAAAAAGCGCGCCTGGCGGGCGCCGTCATCGTAACAACGCCCCAGGATATTGCCCTGCTCGATGCGCGCAAGGGTATTGAAATGTTTCGCAAGGTCGATGTGCCGGTGCTTGGGGTCATAGAAAATATGGCTGAGCACGTGTGCAGCCACTGTGGTCATAAGGAACCCATATTCGGGCAGGGCGGCGCGGCGCGTCTGGCGGCCAAGTACCAGACGCCGCTGCTCGGCAGCCTGCCGCTGCTGCGCCAGATTCGGGAGGATATGGATCGGGGCATGCCTTCAGTGCTGGCGGAACCTGATTCGGAGATCGCAAACCTGTATGATCGCATTGCTCGGCAGTTGATGCAGGAATTAGAGCAACAGCAAATGGCGGCGCCGCCCACACTTTCGATAGTAGATGATTAGAGGAAATTTCGTGAGTATTAAAGCTGATAAATGGATTCGCCGCATGGCAAGTGAACACGGCATGATCGAGCCCTTTGAGCCGGGGCAGGTGCGAGCCAGGGGCGATCACAAACTGATTTCCTACGGCACATCCAGCTATGGTTACGACGTGCGATGCTCTAACGAGTTTAAGGTATTTACCAATATCAACTCCGCGACGGTTGATCCCAAGCGCTTTGATGAGGACAGTTTTGTCGACGTGACTTCCGATGTCTGCGTAATTCCGCCCAATTCCTTTGCGCTGGCGCGTACGGTGGAGTACTTCCGCATTCCGCGCAATGTCTTGACCATTTGTTTGGGTAAATCCACTTATGCGCGCTGCGGTATTATCGTGAACGTCACACCGCTTGAGCCCGAGTGGGAAGGTCATGTGACGCTGGAGTTCTCCAATACCACCACGTTGCCCGCAAAAATCTACGCCAACGAAGGGGTGGCGCAGATGCTGTTCTTTGAGTCAGATGAGGTCTGCGACGTCAGTTACCGCGACCGCGGTGGCAAGTATCAGGGGCAGACGGGCGTTACTCTGCCAAAGGCTTGATGTCGGCCAGCGCTATGCCGTCGATATTGCCACCGGTAATGACCGCCTCCGTGGTTTTGTTGTCTTCGGTGTGCCTTGTGCGCACCATGAGGTAGTCCCACTGAGGTGCCAGCCAGATATCGGTTTGACGCGAATTATTGGGGTGCTTACGAGTGAAGTGGACGGTGTCCATTTCACCAAGCGCTGTGCTTAAGCGCTCCCTGCCCACGAAATCGAGCGTATAGTCTTTGACCTTGCGCCCATCCACCACGGTAAAAGCGAGGCTTTGGTCGATGTTGTCGGCGCCGTGCTCCATCAGATAAAGGCGTACCTGTTCCTGCTGGGAGAGCCTGTCCAGCATGCCTGCGCGCCAGGGAAAATCGTACCAACTGCCCTTGTAAAGGCTTCGCACCGGCTCGCCGAGCTTGTCTGGAAATTCTACCTTGCGGCTGCGACTGACTACGCCGGAAAGCTCATAGCTAAAGTGTTGGGGGATAAGGGTGCCGCCTTCAATGCAAAAGTGGCTTTCCTGCCCCAGTTTTTGCAACATGACGCTGCCATTTTCGCGCAGCAGGTAGCTGTGTTCCGCCTGCTGTAACAGGGAGCGTGTCAGTTTAAGCTTCATGCCCCATTGCTTGGTGAGATAGCGTACTTCATAGGGTTTAAGTGCTGCATCAGCGTAGGCCGCACTGTCACCGAATGCCACCAGCGCAAGGCACAGCAGCACCGTTTTAGTGGTGATCTTTAGAAAGTGAGTCATACACTACTCCACTGTGACTGAGTAACTCGCCGTTAAGTACCGCACCTTCGGCGGTCAGACGAAGTTGATCGCTGAGGTGCCACTGCACTGCGATGGGGTAGATACGGTGTTCCTGCTCCAGAATACGCGCCGCCAAAGTGTCTGCGGTATCGCCCGGTTCAATCGCAACTTTAGCTTGAATAATCGGCGGACCACCATCGAGTTCCGGGGTGACAAAATGTACGGTAACGCCCGCGTGGGTATCGCCCGCGTCCAGCGCGCGCTGATGGGTGTTGAGTCCGGGGTATTTGGGCAGCAAAGAGGGGTGAATGTTTAATAAGCGCCCGGCGTAGGGTTCAATAAATACTGGCGTTAAAATGCGCATAAAACCCGCGAGAATGACCAGATCCGGCTCGTAGGGCGCGAGACAGGCCAGCAGCGCCGCATCGAAGGCCTCGCGGCTGTCGTAGTTGCGGTGGTTGACGCAGGCGGTGGGAATGCCCGCTTTGGCGGCGCGCTCAAGCCCAGCGGCATCGGGTTTATTACTGACCACCACGGCGATTTCGGCGGGTAGTGAACCCTCGGCGCAGGCATCGATGAAAGCTTGCATGTTGGAGCCGCGCCCGGAGATCAGGATGGCCAGGCGACGCTTATCACTCGGGCTGCGCACCATCAGTTTAACACCACCTGGTTGCTGCCCCTGGCAACGCTGCCGATCTGCCATGCCTGATGGCCGTGTTCCTGTAATAGCGTCAGACTCTGTGCGACGTCATTTTTGTCGACACATACCACCATGCCCACACCACAGTTAAATGTGCGATACATTTCCTCGCGGGCGATATTGCCGTTGGCGGCCAGCCAGTTAAACACGTCTGGCCATTGCCACGACTGTGTTTCGATGTGCGCATCGCAGTCGGCAGGCAGGGTGCGCGGCAGGTTTTCCAGCAGGCCGCCGCCGGTGATGTGCGACAACGCTTTTACGTCAACCTGCTTAAACAGCGCCAGCAATGCTTTGACGTATATTTTTGTAGGTTGCATCAGCGCCTGCGCCAGAGTCGTTGTGCCGAGGTCTTGCTGTAAATCCGCAGCGCTGACCTCAAGGACTTTGCGAATCAGCGAATAGCCGTTGGAGTGGGGGCCCGATGAGGCGATGCCGATCAGTGCATCGCCCGCACCGACCTTGCTGCCATCAATAATGTCGGACTTTTCGACCACGCCAACGCAAAACCCCGCGAGGTCGTAGTCATCGCCACTGTACATGCCCGGCATTTCGGCGGTTTCACCACCGGCCAGAGCACAGCCCGCCTGTTCACAGCCCCTGCCGATACCTTCCACCACGGTGGCCGCAACGTCCACATTCAGCTTGCCGGTGGCGTAATAATCGAGAAAAAACAAGGGCTCGGCGCCGGCGACGACAAGGTCATTGACGCACATGGCGACCAGATCGATACCGATACTGTCGTGGATGCCAAGCTGCATGGCCAGCGCAAGCTTGGTGCCCACACCGTCGGTACCGGAGACGAGCACTGGCTGGCGGTAGCCCTGGGGAATTTCGCACAGTGCACCAAACCCGCCTAAACCGCCCAGCATCTCGGGGCGCGCGGTGGCTTTGGCGACATGTTTTATGCGCTCCACCAGGGCATTGCCGGCATCGATATCGACGCCGGCGTCTTTGTAACTCAGGCCAGATTGTGGTGCATCGCTTGTCATGATTGTGTTCTCTAAATAAGGTGATTCAAAACCTGTAGGCATATAGGGATACATTTTAGCCCGAAACCGTAACGATTTCAGTGTTACTATTAGCCATTGTTTGACCTTTGTGGTTTTTGACTGATCAGTGCATTCCCGTGGGATGCTACAATGGCCAGTTCGGTAAGGTTTGATGATGTTGGGGAACGAGTGATGAAACAGGGGCTGAAATGGCTATTGCTGCCGCTGCTGAGCCTGGCGATCTGCGCCAGTGCCCATGCCGTGCTGATGACGGACTTATACACCGGTCGCGCGAAGATTGATGGGGCGGAGCGGTCCGTGAGTGCCGAGGCAGCCGCGCAGGCTCTGGCGCAGGTGTTTGTGAAGGTCTCAGGCAGCAGCGATGTACTTCGTCGCGCTGAGATCAAAGCGGCACTGGCACAGGCACAGGCGCATATGGAACGCTATTCCTATCTCAGTTTGGATGGCGGTGGACGCGAACTTGAGGCGGTGTTCAACGATCGCTGGGTAAACAGCGTGATCGCCAAGGCTGGAGTTCCCTTGTGGACCGCCAATCGCCCTGGCGTACTCGCCTGGGTGGTGTTGGAGCGCAACGGACAGCGGGAGTTTGTTCACCCGCAAAGCAACGCTACGCAATTTAGCGCGCTGCAACGCGCCTTTGGCGCACGCGGCCTACCCCTCGAAACCCCACTTTATGACCTAAAGGACAGCGCCGCGTTCACGCCCGATAAAGCCTGGGGTATGGTCAGTGGCACCCTGCGCGATGTCTCGGCGCGCTACGACAGAGAGAACATCCTGGCAGGGCGATTTGTGTTGCAGGACGATGGCAGCTGGTCGGGCGACTGGGCCTATATTTCACCCCAGGGACGCCGTGATTTGCGTGATCGTGGCCAGAGTTTCGCTGATGTAGCCACTGCGGCGGCGGCACTGGTAGCCGAGCCCATGGCCTCCCGCTATGCAGTGGCGACCAGCGGTAAAGATGCCGCTGCGGTAACACTGCACGTCACGGGCATTCGCAGCTACGCCGACTACGCCCAGGTCATGCAACTGTTGGAGCGTATCGAGCTGATTGAGCGTGTGGACGTCATACGAGTGGCGGATGACACCTTGAGTGTCTCGCTTGAGGCGCAGACCTCGACATCTGGCCTGGCTGGCCTGCTTGAGCTGAACCGGCAGATGACGCCTATGGAGGGCGCCCAGGTACACGGAGAGCTGAGTTACCAATGGACAAACTGAGCCCGGGGGATGAAATCCTCGTCAAACGCTGGCCAGTATTCCTGGGTGTGGCAGCATTTCTGGCGCTGTGCTTCTTTGCGCTGAAACCGATCTTGACGCCCTTTGTGGCCGGAGCGCTCGTTGCCTATTTTGGCGACCCTGTGGTGGATATTCTGGAGCGTCGCCGGATCAACCGCACTGTGGGTGTGGCTATTGTGTTCGCGGTGTTTACCTTGCTGATGACTGTGTTGGTCTTATTCACCCTGCCGCGTGTGGCCGTTCAGATTGACGCTTTAGTCGGTAAATTGCCGCTGATATATCAGTGGTTTTCAGAAACTGTCATACCCCGGTTGCGCGAGGTTTTGGGTTGGTCCGAAACCGATTTGCCGGTGCTGGCGTGGGGCAAGGGACAGATTGCGGAGAACTGGCAATCACTGGGTAAATTGATGGCCGACACGGGGCGTCAAGTCACCGGTTCGGGTGCGGGTATGCTGGCCTGGCTGGCCAATGTGGCACTGGTGCCAGTGGTCGCTTTTTACCTGATGCGAGACTGGGACATTCTGGTTGATAAAGCACACCGTCTCCTGCCTCTGGACTGGCAGCGAGGGGTGAGTGAAATCGCCTTGGAGGCACATGAGGTAGTGGGCGCCTTTCTGCGCGGACAGTTGTTGGTGATGCTGGCGCTAAGCATTGTTTACAGTGTCGGCTTGTGGATTGTCGGGGTCAATCTCGCCGTGGCGCTTGGGGTAATTGCCGGGCTCGCCAGCATCGTGCCGTATTTGGGCTTTGTGGTGGGTATCAGCGCCTCCTTGATCGCCGCCTATGCGCAGTTTGGTGAGTGGCATATGTTGCTGTGGGTGGCGCTGGTATTTGGTATCGGTCAGGTTTTGGAAAGTATCGTACTGACGCCGGTATTGGTCGGTGATCGCATTGGTCTGCACCCGGTAGCGGTGGTGTTCGCCTTGATGGCCGGTGGTCAGTTGGCGGGTTTCGTCGGTGTGCTGGTGGCTCTGCCGGTGGCTGCGGTGCTGGCGGTGTTTGCAAGACACGCGCTGCATTCTTACCGCAGCAGCGATATTTACGCGGGCAGGCCAGAACAGCGAGCACCAGCACCAGCACCAGCGCCAGCACCAGCTGGGAGTGAATTGCCTGATGAGGGCGACAGTGACCAAGTCTGATCCGGCGCAGCGAAAGCCCGAGCAGCTGACGCTTAATGTCAGTTTGCGAGACGAGGCGACCTTTGCCACGTTTGTGGCGGACGAGGCGATTCAGCCCCTGATAGATGCGCTTAAAAACCCGGCGGAACGTTCCGTGTACCTGTACGGATCAGCGGGTAGCGGCCGCAGCCATTTGCTGCAGGCGGCCTGCCATGCCCAGGCGGATTCTCTGTACCTGCCGTTGCTGGAATTACAGCACTTTCCGGCGCAGGGGGTGTTTGAACAGGTGGAACAGACGGCGCTGCTGTGCCTGGATGATATCGACTGTGTCGCGGGCAACGCCGAGTGGGAGGAAGCGCTGTTTCACTTGCTGAATCGCTGCCAGCTAAGCGGTGCGCGCACCGTGTTCAGCGCCGCGCGGTCACCGCGCCAGCAGGCCTTGAAGCTCGATGATCTGCGCTCGCGTTTGAGTGCGGCTGTGGTATTTGCACTGCCGAGTCTGACTGACGAGCAGCTACGCGATTTGCTCACACTGCGCGTGAATTTGCTGGGTATGAGCATCAACGAGCGCGTGGTGAAGTATATTTTGCGCCGAACCCAGCGCAGCGCCAGTGCGATAATGCAGGTGGTGGAACTGCTCGATAAGGCCAGCCTCGCGCGGGGGCGGGTATTGACCCGGGAATTTGTGCGCGAGGTGATGCAGTGGTGAGTGGTACGGCTCTGCGTGATCTAGACATAATGATTTGACCTGCCCTACCTCAACGCTCGTGGGTTACCATGGGAGTTGAAATCACAACCGTGGCAGAGCCCCCGCGCTTTGCAATACAAAAAATTTACCACGCAAAGCGCGACTTTTTCGCAAAAAATGTTTTATAATGCGCTCCTTTAGATACGCTATTGTACGCAATGGTTCAAACTGCCCTCAGGCGCTGGAAAATGTCGTCTTCAAGGGTTCTCAAGAAGAAGGAGCATGACAATGTTACGTAACACACTGATTGCAGCGGGTCTGGCAGCCGCTGTGGCTATTCCTGCGCAGGCGGATGTCCCACTGACCGCAAACCTTGGCGTAGGCCAGTGGTCTTTTGATAACAATCTGGATGTTGTAGACCACGCCACCCCTATTCTGGGTCTGGAGTGGGCGCTGAACAACAAGTGGGCGCTGGAGTTGATGTACGCCGAAGACGAAACTGACACCACATCCACCAATCTGGAGACCGAGGTAAAGTCCTGGAGTCTGGGTGCCCTGCGCTATGCGGGTGACAGCGAGCACGTGCGTCCTTATGTTGGTTTGGGCATGGGTGAGTTGGAGCTTGAAAATGATGCCTGGGATAACGTGCAGACCACGCTGAACGCCGCTGCGGGTATCCGCTTCATGTTCACCGATCGTTTCGGTGCGCGCGTTGAGGCGCGAGCAGTTCACACCCTGGACAACGACGACACCAACATCCTTATCAGCGCTGGCCTGAACTTCTTTTTTGGCAGCACCGAGCCAAAAACTGAAATGGTGGTTGAGGAAGAAGTCGTGGTTCTCGACAGCGATGGCGATGGTGTCAATGACGACGTCGATCAATGTCCAGGTACTGAAGCGGGTGTTCGCGTGGATTCCTTCGGTTGTCCGCTGCCTGTGGCCCAGGTTGCCTCCATCCGTATGATGGTGAACTTTGCCACCGATTCTACCGTGGTTACTGAGCGTTACTTCTCCGACATCGCCGAGCTGGCGGCATTTCTGCAGCGCTTCAAAGATGTTGACGTAGTGATCGAGGGTCACACCGACAGCACCGGCCCTGCGGCTTACAACCAGAAATTGTCACAGCGTCGTGCCAACGCCGTCGCCGACGTGCTGGTTAACGAGCACGGTATCGATCGCGCGCGCCTGCAGGCAAAAGGTTTCGGTGAGTCCGATCCTATCGCCAGCAACGACACCGCTGAAGGTCGTGCGGAAAACCGCCGTGTGATGGCAACTCTGGAAGTGGAATACACCGAGTAATCACCGCTTCCGGCGCAGGTGTCGGCTTTTAGCTCAGGTTAAAGATGTCGGCATCGCGCCAACAGGGAAACTCGTCACGGTAACGTGACATAGCGGCACCGCTCAGTTTGACACTGGCGGTGCCGTTGTCGTTTTTAAGATCCAGTAACATTTCGCCTTTGGCATCAAACGCCAGGCTGTCACCACAGTAGGTTCTGTTGTGTTTGTCTTCGCCCAAACGGTTCACACCTACCACATAGGCCTGATTTTCAATGGCTCTTGCGCACAGCAGAGTGCGCCAGGCGTGGCGGCGCGGTGCCGGCCAGTTGGCGGTATACAGCGCTAAATCGTAGTCTTTGACATTGCGGCTCCACACGGGAAAGCGCAGGTCGTAGCCCGCCATACGGAATAAGTGGCGTTTGTCGTAGTGGTATGTTTTAGCGGGGGTGACAAACAACATGCGGTTGTACACGAGCTGGTTTTCGCGCACCGCAATACTGCCGGTGATAGCGCAGTTGTGTTTAAGCGCCAAGGCTTGCATCCACTGCTCGGTATCGCCGCCGGGGTCTTCGGCATTTTGTACCGCGTTCATGGAAAAGCCCGTGGTAAACATTTCCGGCAATACAACAATATCGGTCGTCCCAATGGAGGAAAGCAGCTCTTCAAGTTGATCCCGATTTTTTTGTGGTTCTTCCCAATGCAGTTTGGTCTGGACGAGGGTTAGCTGTAGATCTGTAGTTGTCATGGGGCTCTCCATTAACCCGTTGGGGCCTGGTAGGCAGCGATTTCTCCGGGTTTTAGCTGCAGATAGCTGCGCAGTTTATGCACCAGAAAATACAGCGGTGCGGTGTCAAGCAGTGCTGCACAGGCTTTGAACAAATAATTGCTGACGGTCAGCGTCAGCAGGGCGTTAAAAGCGATATCACCGCGCATAAATGCGGCGCCAAAGGTGACGGCAACGACAGTGATAGAATCGACCAGTTGACTGATCAGAGTGGAAAAGTTATTGCGAATCCACAGGTGTTTACCCTGCGTGATGCGTTTGAAAAAGTGAAATAAATGCACGTCACAATACTGCGCCGCGACGTAAGCCAGCATCGATGCAAACACCGCGCCGGTGGTCGTCGCGTAAATGAGTTGAAACAACCCCACGCTGTTTTCCACAGTTTCACCGGTGGGTAAAAATACGGGATCGGCGAGATTGATCACTTGCCAGGGCGGCATCATTTCTGCTGATACCGAGGGCAGGGCCTGGCCGATAAATAAAACACCGAGAATAAAAAAATTCAGGCCAAGGCCCACGCTGACCAGCAAATTGGCGCGAGCTTTGCCGTACAGTTCGCAGATTAAATCTGTGCATAAAAAAGTCAGCGGATAAGGCAGCACACCAACGGCCAGCGTCATGGGGCCAAGTTCTACAAAGCGGGTGATGCCGATGACGTTCAATAAGGTCATGGCGCACAAAAACACCCCGGCGAGTATTAAAAATACCCGTTCACGACGTTCCTGTAACGCGGGATCCATCAGCTTTCCTTTTGTCCGAGATTGGCGTGCAGTACCGCGCCGTTGATGACCGGGTTATGGTGCGCCCAGCAGATAAGCTCGGCAATTTCCTCGGGAGCGACCAGGCGGTGAAAACTGTTGAGGCTGGCGATTTGTTCAAGCAGCTCGGCATCGTTGTGGAGATGTGTGCGCAGCATGGCGGTGTCGGTAAAGCCGGGGCATACCAGCGCGGTGTGGATGTTGCGCCCCATTAAATCCTGACAGCTTGCCTTCATCATGCCGGCGAGCGCGTGCTTGGAGGTCACGTAGCTAAAAGCACCAGGCACAGCTTTTTCCGACAGGGTGGAGCCCACGTAAATGATGCTGGAGCCTTTGGGCATAACGGGCAGCAGTGCCTGATTCAAGGTGTTGGGCGCAACGATATTGGTGGCTAGTACCGCAGCGAGAGACTCAGAGGCGCAGTGGTCGGCGCTGTCCTTGTCCATGCGACAGGCGTTGTGCACCAGGGCCAGTTGCGAAGACTGCGCTGCGGCGGGAACCAACTGTTCGCAGGCGTGAGCGATTTCCTGAGCATTACCGAGATCGCAGGGAATGTGGTTGACCTCTGCCAGGGGGCAGGGGCGGCGGGACAAGTTGTAAACGCTAAAGCCCTGTTCGATGAAGCGTTGCGCGCAGGCGAGGCCAATGCCTGTGCTTGCGCCGGTAATAATGGCGGTATTCAATGCGGTGTCCCTGCGAAGAGTGATTGAGGGTGTTATGATACCTTCCGTGCTGCTAATTGCCAGTTAAAGGCGCAGCACAAGGATGGGCAACGAGGTTGGGACCGCTATGACACAGTTGTGTATTTTGCATATCGATAAAGAAGCACATAAGTTTTCGGCTGCGCATTACACTATTTTTGATGCGAAAACGCGCGAGCGCTTGCACGGTCATAATTTCAGCGTGTCATTGCGCCTTGTCGCTCCCAACGGTGACAATGGCTTTTCGGCGGACTACAACGTGTACAAAGACCGTCTGGCCAGTTTATGTGAAGAGCTGGACGAGTATTTACTTTTAGCGGCACAATCACCTTATCAAACGATTAGTGAAGAAGGTGATTACTATCGTGTGCAGTTTGCCAGCGAATATATGGTATTTCTTAAATCTGATACGCTGATATTACCGATACGCAATGTTACGGTGGAAGAGTTGTCGGCTTATTTATTACAAAAAATGTGTGACTTGTCAGCAGGTGAGGACATTCGCGAAATTGAGCTGGGTGTCGCTTCCGGGCAGGGGCAGTGCGCCTGGTCGATGTGGCGCTTGGAAACGTGATTGCTTTTTTTATGGGCGCGGTTTTTTTCTAAGCGGCGCAAAACCATCGTTGCTGGGTTTAGGTTTATTACTGCGGGTGGTTTTTTCACTGTGCGTCTTTTTTGTTTTCGCCTTCGCAGTGGTTTTGTTGCTTGATTTTTTGCGTTTTGTGCCGACGGCTTTACCCGAGCTTTTGGTCTTTTTAGGGCCCTTATAACGCGCCTTTAAACCAGGTAGTGAGCGCCGTGCGAGCTTTTCTTTCAGGTAGCGCTCGATGCGAATCAGTAAATCCCAGTCCGCTGCGGTCACGAGAGATATTGCCGTTCCCGTGGCACTTGCTCTTCCGGTGCGCCCAGTGCGGTGTACGTAGATATCAGCTTTGCTGGGCATGTCGTAGTTGATAACTAAATCAATGGCTTCAACATCGATGCCGCGCGCGGCGAGATCAGACGCAACCAGCACCTTGAGACTGCCACCGCGAAAGCGGCTCATCACGGCTTTGCGTGCTTCGGTGCTCATTTCACCGTGCAGGGCATCGGCTTTGACTCCGGCCTTAATCAGCATTTGCGCCAGACGCCCCGTGGTGACGCGCTTATTGGTAAACACCAGGGCGCGTTGATCGTTGTCCTGAGTGGCCAGCGCAAGTAATAGCTGATCTTTATGGCCTTGCGAATCCGCCAGTATTACCTGGTGGCTGATTTGGCTGTGGGCAGCTCGCGGTGTGCCTATGTCAATTTTCACCGCCTGGTCGATCAATTCTTCGGCCAGCACTTTGACACCGCGGTGAGCCAGTGTAGCTGATAACAGCAATGTCTGCGGGGCGTCAAATGCTTGCGCCAAGGCCAGGACATCATCGCGAAAACCCATGTCCAGCATTTTATCCGCTTCATCCAGCACCAGCATAGAGCTGGTGTTATCCGCCAGGCTGCCGCGTTTTAGGTGGTCCAGTAAGCGTCCTGGGGTGGCGATAATAATATCGGGGTCTTTACGAAGTTCAGATTGCTGATAGCGAAAATCGGCGCCACCGGTGAGAGCCTGCGCGCGAAGTGGCGATTTGTCGGTGAGTTTACGCGCCTCGGCAAGTACCTGTCTGGCCAGCTCGCGAGTGGGCACCAGAACAATTGCAGGTGCTCTATCCCGGCTGGTAAAGCTCAACAGGCGCTGGCACACAGGTATTAAGTAGGCCAGGGTTTTGCCGCTGCCTGTGGGGGCGCAAATACTGAGGTTGGCGCCTTCGATAGCTTGAGGGATAACTCGCTGTTGCACCTCCGTGGGGGTGTCGAGTGAAAACTGCTCAAGTCCCAGCAGGAGCTGGCGATCGAGGGAGAAGCTGTCGAACATCTTGGTTGCCTTCGCGGTCTTACCGCTTTAGTGTAGGGGGACTATAATCAGCCATTATCCCTTAAACACAGATTGATAGAAACACAACTGCACAGGACAAGGTATGACACAGCTAATACGCATCGAACAACACGGTGGCCCTGAAGTTTTAACGCTCTGCGATGTGGAGTTACCGGCGCCCGGTGCCGGAGAGGTTAGGGTGCGCAACGAGGCTATTGGTTTGAATTACATTGATACCTATCACCGCAGCGGCCTGTACCCACTGCCCTTGCCCACGGGCATCGGGCTTGAAGGTGCGGGGGTGGTCGAGGCCGTGGGCGAAGGGGTTTCCGACCTTGTGGTGGGTGATCGCGTGGCCTATTGCTCGGCTGGTTTTGGTGCTTACGCACAGTGCGTCAACCTGCCCGCTGAACGCATGGTGCCCCTGCCCGATGATATTTCCTTTGCCGTGGCCGCCGCCTCTTTGTTGAAAGGGCAGACCGCTGAGTACCTGATAAACCGTTGCTACTCCTTGGGTCCCGGCGATACCTGTTTGTTTCACGCGGCCGCCGGCGGTGTCGGCTTGATTTTTGGACAGTGGGCAAGCGCTCTGGGAGCCACGGTGATTGGTACCGTGGGCAGTGAAGAAAAAGCCGCGACAGCCCGGGCGCACGGTTTTCATCATGTGATTAACTATCACACTGAAAATGTGGTCAAACGTGTTGAGGACATCACTGAGGGTGCAAAGCTGCCGGTGGTTTATGATGGCGTGGGGCGCGATACTTTTAACGATTCCATTGATTGCCTGCGTCCAAGGGGCTTGATGGTCAGTTTTGGGAATGCCTCGGGCGCACCGGAGCCGGTGGACTTACAGCTGCTCAGTCAAAAGGGGTCACTGTACATCACCCGTCCTACCTTGTTTTCTTATACGGCAACACGCGAGGACTTACTCAGTTCTGCTCAGGCCCTATTTGATCGGATTTTAAGCAGTGAAGTGCATATTGAAATCAATCAGCGCTACGCGTTGGCAGATGTGCAGCAGGCTCATCGGGATCTCGAAGCCCGAAAAACCACGGGTTCCAGTATTTTGCTGCCTTAACCCGGATGTTTCACCAGTACGGTGACTTATCCGCCATTATTGTGCAACTAAATGGTTTTTCGAAAAAAATGACTTCGAATCTTGCCCAAAATCATTCAAACCGTAGCTACCGCTGCGCTTTCTATGATGTTTGAGCAATTTTCTTTGTCCCCCTTGCTCTCACATTTGGGCAGCCACGCGGCAAACCCCTTGCGGGGACGCTACAAGTACATCCCTGTAAGCTCGTCTCGGCCATCCATGGCCTCGAACGCCCCTTCAGGTGCTTACCGCGCGGCTGCTGTGAAGAGTGTGTTAACCCGGATGTTTCACCAGTACGGCTATACTCATATATTGTTATATAATATCAATGAGTTATGTCGCAGATGCCAGGCAGGGCAAATGGGCAAACGATACCTAAATGGTTTTTCGAGTTAATGTTTACGGTGAACACTAAAAAATGGTAATTTTTCCTATTCTTAGGGGGAACCAAGCCGAGCAATTGCCGTCTTATTTACTGTGCGCGCTGCAAAGCGACACAAACGCTCGGCGACCGTGCTCCCGGACTCCAGCCGAGCGTTTGAAACCTGAATGTGTTCGGGTTTACCCCCTGTAGGAGTCACTCCCTCGCCGGCCTTAGCAGGTCGGCTTTTTTTGTCCTGTATCTGCAATCTCACGCATAGACTGTGACGCTGGTAAGCGGCCGATGTGTACGCGGACATGTCCGTATCTGTGTGGGACAGGTGTATCCCATCAAGGTATACAGTGAATTCATAGCGATGTCAGTGCTGAAATGGATAGTATTGAAAAATAATGGCACAAATTTGCAAACTAATGACATAAAACCATCCCGCAGTTTCTGGGCTTTTTGTGGCATAGTATTTGCTGCTTATTGATTTACCAAGTGAGTCGACGCTCTTTATACTTGGTAGGGCAGGGATGCTTTTTGCGCTCACGGATGAGCGCTTTTTTGCGGACATTGAATTCCAGGGATGGGGAAACCGATGCAACGCATACGCCATTTGTTGCACAGGGCATCGTTTGCCGCGAAAGACGATAAGCCGGTGGGTTTAAAACACAGCCCCGCCGTCAGGTCAATCTATCAGCTTACCGGTGTCGATACGCAAGTCTTTGAACAGTATTTTCTACCTCTGCTGTCAACGGTACAGCATTTAAGCTGCTCGCCATCAGCCATCGCGCAGAAAAACGTATACAACTTTGAAGAGTGGTTAAAACGACTCGACAAAGTTCTTCGCATGAGGCAGAGCGTGTTGCTGCCAAAAAATGCAAGCGCGGAGTGTATTGCCAGTTTAGAGGAGGTTTATACCTACGCGGTTGTTGCGGCAGTTTCCCTGGATCTGGTTGGTGAGTACTATTCCTCGTTTACCTATCTGGAAAATACAGTTGGCATTCCCCTGCACCGTGATGCTCTCGAAGCTGTGGTACTGGAACAAACCGCAGGTATTCAACCGGCGATTTCCGGTTTCGGTTTGGCGCTCGCGCATTGCCTTATTCATCGCGAAGCCTGGCGTTGGCTGAGTTGCGATGCCAGAGTGTTGCGTGACTTTGTGCATTATTTTACGGCTAAAGAACAGTCTGAAATCCACCATCTGGTGGAACGTTCTGTAAAAGACATGGACGGCGAGGTCGGTGGGGAGGCTTCGATTGTGGTTGCAAAAAAGCCGGCGCTTAAAACACAAATAAAAGAACATCGCAGTGCGGCGTGGGATTTTTTAGAAACTGTGGCCGAGGCGGTTGCTAACGGAGAGATTGCAGTGAATCAAGCGGGAGCGCCACTTTGGTTTTCACGCGATGGTCGTTTATTGCTATTGGAAGAGCGCTTGTTTTCCTGGTACGCCAATAAGGTTGGCGGGGCCGCGAAGCAGCATCGAAGTCGTTTCAGGCGTTTATCTATTGTTGAGTTACGCAACAATCGAAAAGATCGCTTTTTAGCGATTCTGCCGACGGGAGAAAAACTGGCGGCAATGGTGGTTTCCAGTTATAACGCAGAACGTTTTTTTGGTATTAAAACCACGCCAAATAAACACGTTGTTATCGGTGATTGACCGAGAATAAGCAGGCAGTCTGTTGAACAAACCCTCAGCCAGCACAATACGGCGTTAAAAATGCTCTTGATATTGATTACATAATAATAGAAAGGTTGTCGTACTGGTGAAACTCCGGGCCAACGATTTTGATGTTCTTTAGATTGCTTTTGCTGTGTTCTCAAAAATGAAAATTTCTTAATCTGTAGGCGTTGAATTGCCGTGCAGAAAAGGAATTTCTTGTGGCTAAGTCAGGGCGTCTGTAGCAAATGACAGCGCTTACACGACCACTGACGCTATTCATAGCCGCGAGCATGGTTTGCAAGTCAGCCCCCGGCAGGGCGTTAAACAGTTCGCAAAGACCTGGGGAATCAGTGAGCGGGAAGCGCTGGAGTATCAACAGGCAATGCGCGGCAGGCGGGGGCAGTGGTCTCCCGGTCTTGATCCCCTGCTGGTGCTCGGTGTCGAAGCGAAGGATGCCGCCACGCGCAAGCGATTTGCCGAGCGTTTTGTAAAGGCTGAATTTGAGCGTACCGAACAGGAGCTGGCATTTCAGCGGGAGGTGGACGCCGCGTGGGGAAGGCTCTACCCGAACAGCTTGCGGATTGGCAGGCCGCTTTCAAGCAAGCCGGTAGTGGCAGAGCCGAAAACCGAGCGTCTCGCTCTGTTTGTTAAGCGCACTTGTCCCACATGTGCGCGTATGACCCGGGATGCTTTGGCCAGAGCCCATCGTCTCGGTGTGGTTTTGGATATATATCTCACCGACAGCAAGGGGCGCGATCAGACCTTGAGCGATTGGGCGGCGAGTGAAGGTATTCAACCTGCATGGGTCAGTACCGGCGCTGTAACTCTGAATCATATCGGTGATACCGACCCTTCCCAGGCACCTGCGGTGTATGTCAAACGACAGGGTATGTCATGGGAGCGTGAGTTATGAAGTACTTCCTGTGTTTTATTACGCTGATGCTTTCTGTTGCCAGGCTCTGTGCGGAAAATGCGCTGCCGCCGGAATACTACGCGGTGGCACATTATTCCGGTGTGCCCGCTGACGTGCTTTTTGCGGTGGCCTTAGCAGAAAGTGGGCGTGGCGCTGGAGCCGCGCGTGCTCCTTACCCGTGGACGCTCAATATTGCGGGCGAACCGCATTACTACGATTCTCGGCAGGCGATGTTTGACGCATTGCTAAACGCTTTGCAGCAGGGTCAGACCAACGTGGATATTGGCCCTTTGCAATTGAATTGGCATTGGCAGCATCGACGCCTTATTTCACCGTGGAAAGCTACCGAGCTGCTTTATAACCTGAAGACTGCAGCGGATATTTTGGCTAAACACTATGCCCGTGAGCGCGATTGGGGAGTAGCGATTGGAAAGTATCATCGCGCCGCCAGTGGTGCCAAACACAGGGCTGCTGCGAATGCCTACAGTGCTCGGGTGGGGCGCATTTTGGAGAGGCTGCAATGAGCAGAGTGTTGGCAGTATTTCTCTGTGGCATCGTTCCCGGTTGCCTTAGCGCCGCGCCGCTAACTGGGGAAGGTACCCACGATCTGCTTACCGTATTTAAGGGAAGCGACAGGATTTCCGCACAGCCCTATTACAAGCAGTTGGGTGACACGCCCCAGGAGCGCCGTAGAAAATTGCTGGCCTTTGTAGGCTCAGCGATGCAACTGGCGCGAGCGCGAGCCGAGTATTTAAAGCACAATTCAGCTTCATTGCGGGACTATTTTCCCATCACATCCAGCGCAATGCAGCCTGGCAAGCCCCTGCGGAAGTCTGTACCGCATTTGTATAAAGCGGTTTTTATTATGGGTATGGATGAGGCATCACTGCAGTGGTTTTATCGCTACGCATCCGATTTGCGCGGTATTAAGGCAGAGGGTTTGGTGGTACAGGCCGATAGCTGGCAGCGCTGGCAGGCACTTGCGGCCGATGCAAAATCACGGGGAATCAGCCTGTCACTGGTACCCATAGGTGAGCTGGCGCGCAGCTACGGCTTGCACAGCTATCCGCTGCTGTTGACGCCAGAGCGGGGGCTGAAACTGTGAGTGCGTCGCATCCCGTTGAGTCACTGTTGCGTCCAACGCCGGAACTGAGCACGGCGCTGGTAGCTTTTGCCAGCGCTGCACTGCTTTTTCTGTGTCCCGGCCTAATGATGTTACTGCCTGCGGTGGCAAATGCCTGTGCGCTGCTGCTCGTTTTGTACGGCTTATATTGGTGGCATTCGGGTTGGCGAGTTGTGTGTTATCAACGCAATCTCCGCAAAGCACCCAAATTTGAAATGTTGATGAGAGACCTGCCAGTTAGCCGGGCGTGTTTGTATTTAGGGAGGGGATTTGATTGGCGGGAGCGCCATACCCAGCGCTTACATGATTCACGCCGCAGCAAATTTCGTCGCTTTGTAGACCACTCGGCTTTATATCATTTTGTAAGACGACATGAGGTGCGTATAGAAGGGTCATTTCTATACCGTTTCCTACGTTCCAATCATTGGCTAAATCCGGTCAAACCCGTGCCAGAGACCGGTGGCAGCACGGTATTGCATGGCGTAGAACCCGTGGAAGCGGACGTACAGATTCCACTGGAAGATAGAAATGGTCATATGTTGGTTGTCGGTACAACCGGTGTGGGCAAGACGCGCTTGCTGGAGTTGATGGTGGCGCAAGATATTCGCCGCGGTGATATCACCATCGTCATTGACCCTAAGGGCGATGCCGACTTGTTGGCACGGGTTAAAGTTGAAGCTGAGCGCGCTGGCCGCGGTGACGATTTATATGTTTTTCATTTGGGCTATCCTGATATTTCGGCGCGCTACAACGCCATTGGCTCCTTCTCCAGGATCAGTGAAATAGCGAGTCGCTTGTCTGGTCAACTCAGTGGTGAAGGTAATTCAGCTGTATTTCGAGAGTTTGCCTGGCGTTTTACCCATATTGTAGCCAGTGCTCTGGTGGCGATGGGTAAACGCCCTGATTTTCGCGCTATTCAGGCTGGTGTGACAGACTTTGACAGTTTGTTTTATGACTATGTGCAGCATGTGTATGGCTACGATGCGGATTTCACCAGTGCAATAGCCTTGCGTGAGTCCCACTTAAAAGAGCGGCAGATTCCGCGTCACCTGCAGGGCAGGCCACGTCACGTTGTGGCGATGGAGCTGGTAATTGCTGAGCAGCGCTTACAAGACGATATCTTAAATGGCCTGAGATCTGCGCTGAAATACGAGAAAAGCTATTTCGACAAGATTATCGCGTCCTTATTGCCGCTGCTTGAAAAACTGTCCACAGGTAATGCCGCTGAGTTGCTCTCACCGAATTACTGTGATGAAACTGACCCGCGCAAAATATTTGATTGGCGGAAAGTCGCTAATCAAAAGGGCATTGTATATATCGGTTTGGATGCGCTTAGCGATCCTGCGGTGTCGGCGGCAGTGGGTAACAGCATGTTTGCCGACCTGGTGTCCTTTGCGGGACGGCGTTACAAGTTTGGTGATGCACCGCGTGGTCTCAATAGCAACGATAAAATCGATCTTCCCATACTGCGTTTGCACTGTGACGAGTTCAACGAGTTAATGGGCGATGAGTTTATTCCGATGATCAATAAAGGCCGTGGTGCGGGCTTGCAAATCACGGCGTACACGCAAGCGCTGGCTGACATTATGGCGCGCATCAGTTCACGTGCAAAAGCTATTCAGGTGGTCGCAAATTTTAACAGCCTGATTATGATGCGGGTGAAAGATCGGGAAACAGCGGCGCTACTGACTGACCAGCTCCCCTCGGTTGAGGTGGTTAACCTTACGGTAGTTGCGGGCTATAACGAGACTTCGGATATAGAGGCCAGCACCAGTTTCACCTCGCGCTACGAAGACCGCGTCACTTCAACCCAGGCCACCATGATAGAGCCGCACGATGTCATGAAGTTGCCCAAAGGCCAGGCATTTATGTTGTTGCAAGGCGGTGGCCTGAAGAAACTGCGCTTCCCCCTATTGACTCAAAAAGAAGACGCGTTTGATACCTCGTTTCAAGCCATGATTGAGGAAATGCGTATTCAGTACCGCTCCTCATATAACTGGTGGGAGAGTGGACTATGACCACGGACGCCCGCCCGTCTAAAGCCGCTGCCACTGCAGCGGTAGGCAGACGCAGTTTTATGGGTTTGATGATCGATGGGGTGTTTTCGCAGTTGAGCTTGGCGCTGCGTGCACTTTTAGCATCGGTTGTTCTATCAATTCTTTTGGAGTGGCTGGGCATGAGGTTTTTCTGGCCGGAACTCGGTGTGGAACACGCTTATGCCACGCTCAATGCTGAACGAGACTATTTGCACGCTGATTTCGGTGCCAGCCTGTTTGAGTATAGTGCGGTCGATTTAATAAAACAGTTTTCTGCGAAGGCCTATGAAGAGCTGTTCGTGGCAAGCGGTATAGAGCAGGGTGTGGCGTGGGCGGCGCAAAAAATAGGGTTTGCCGCTTATATACAGGTTGTTCCCCTGGTAGCCCAGATTTTTTTACTGCGTTTGATGATCTTACTTTTTTCCATGCCTGTATTTCTGCTGTTTGCAGTGGTTGGAGCGAGTACAGGGCTGACCCTGCGGGATATTCGTCGCTGGTCTGGCGGTAGAGAGTTTGGGCGTGTCTATCACCGAGCCAGGTCCACTATGCCGTGGGCGTTCGCGATGTCCTGGGTGCTGTATTTAACTTGGCCGGTTTCTATTCACCCCAATGCCATTGTGCTTCCCTGTGCGGTTTTATTGGGCCTTAACGTGGCTATTACCGCCGCAACCTACAAAAAATACCTTTAAGGAGTGTGCAATGGCAATGTCAGACATTCAAAAAGCAGCCTGGGAGTCAGCCAATGCGGGTAACAGCGCATTCAGTGCAACAGAGCTGGGCAGTTTCATTGTCGCCTTAATTGCTGTGGTGATGATTGCTTGGTTTTGCTGGGTGGTACTTGGCGCGTTTCGAGCGGGTGGCCGTGCCAATGGGAATTGGGGTGACGTGCCGGTACATATTGGCCGCGCCCTGATGATGTTGATCGCCTTAAGAGGATAAGAAAATGAAACTATTAGATCGCGTAACAATACGAGTAGTTAGATTCAGAGCGTATATAAATATGACTGCTGTGGGTTTGTTTGGCAGCGCTTTTGCACAGGCGGGGCTGCCAACGGTCGCCGCCCCCGAGGGCGAGGCCGCAGATGGCGATTTTTTACAGCTGTTGCAGGACTATGAGGCCTGGTGCTGTCAGCGCTGGCGTTTTTTGTGGTCGCGAAAAACGTCATTACCACCTATAACGATGTGCCCTCGGGTCGTGCCACTATGGGCGGTGTTGCAGTGCATAGTGGTGTCGGTGTGTTGCTGCTGGTTGTGGTTGTTTATTTGATGAACGAAGCAGCTGCTATTTTATAGGGACAGCCGATGAACGGTGAAATTCATTTTATTCCAGACAGGCTTAACGAAGAGGCGATCATATTTTTGTCAATGACAGAAAGTGAATTGAAATTCTCTGTTCTGCTTTGTTTGCTGATTTGGACTCCGGTTTGCCTGGTAATTGGCTGGGTACTTGGTAATGCGTTGCTCGGTTTTGCCAGCGCCATGGGGATGACGTATTTGTGCATGTGGCTTTTGGGCAAACGCTTGCGAGTTCTCAAGCGGGGCAAGCCGAAGCAATACCATGCGTTGGCTATCGCTGCCTGGCTGGAAGATCACGGCCTTAAGAGAAAGATCTTAATTCGTCGCTCGCAAAGCTGGTCGATAAAACGGCGTAAGGAGAGCTAGTGTATGAGTCATTACGACAATTTACTGGCCTCAAAAGATCGTATCATCGACGCCTACCGCATCGGTTTGATGGCGCTTGCTGCAGTGACGATGTTAGGCGGTATTCTCTGGCTGTTGTCTGTTCGCGATATCACCTTGCACTATCCGCCAGACCTGCACTCCGGGGCGGTGATGGGCATTGATGATATTCCAAAGGCCAATGTGTACACGTTTGCGTATTACATTTTTCAGCAGCTTAATCGCTGGCCGCGAGATGGCGCGAGAGATTACTACGAGCGCATTTACACCTTGCGGTCTTATCTTACGCCCTCCTGTTTCGAAGACAGACTTTCAGATTATAAAAATAAAGCCGAAGTACAGCGTATTTTACTCAATCGGGAGCGCGCGATATGGGAAATACCCGGTCGAGGTTATAAGCCCGAGCGGGTAAAGAAAGTTGCGGATTCACGCTGGACGGTATCACTTGATCTACATATCAGCGAGACCCACCGCGGCGAGCAGGTAAAGGATTTGCTGGTAAATTATCCGCTTGCGGTGGTGCGCTATGACGTCGACCCGGAGACCAACCCCTGGGGGCTTGCGATTGATTGTTTTGCAGGAACACCAACAACGATAGAGCAAGAGAGTCTATAGGAGAATAATAATGATAGCTTTGACAGGGAATGTCAAAAAATACCTGCCAGGGACGGTGTTGTTATGCTTGCTCTCATTTTTCTCCGGACATGTTGGCGCAGTGCATTCAGTACTCTGGGATCGAACGGTGATACGCCTCAATCTCAGTGTCGGTGTTGAGCAAGTGGTGTATTTTCCCAGCGATGCGGCAGTGGGTTTGCCGCCAACCTTAGCTGACACTTCCTTTTTTCGTACCCTTTCGGCTGGCAAAACCGTGTATTGGAAAGCGCTGCAACCGTTCTCTGGCGAGCGCGTACAAGTGCGCTTAAGCAGTGGAGAGTTTGTACTGTTTGATATCACTGCCAACGTGGACAAACAACCGCCCGCCCAGGCGGATCCGATAAACATTGTATTTAGCAAACCTGGCGATAGTGGTGGTGCGCCGCGTGGCGATGAGAGAGGGAATGACAAAAACGAGGCGAATCTATTTGACCTTGTCCGCTATGCCGCCCAATCCGTTTATGCCCCCAGGCGTTTACTCGCGCCACTTCACGGTATTAAAGAGGTGCCGATTGGTATCGCAGGTAGCGTCAATCGTCTCTATCAAGCTTCGAAAGACGCAGGGCGATCACAGTATGACCTGGTATTGATGCCGCTTAAAAGCTGGAGGCTAAAAGGTCTGTATGTCACTGCTATTGCGGTAAAGAATAAAAGCGCTCAAATGGTCAGCCTGGATAACCGGCATTTACAACACACCCGCGATAGCTCTATCAATGGTGTTTCGAATCATTTCATCGCGTCAAGTTTCTACCGCAGAACCCTGAGCCCAACCGGCGAGAAGGGCGATAGGACGACTTTGTTTATCGTCACTGATAGACCTTTCGCTGCCAGTTTGCGCTTATAGGAATCTGCTATGACCTCAAATCGTTTAGTTCAAATTGCGGCGTTGACACTGCTGCTTGCCGTGCTCATGGCGCTGGTTATTCGCAGTAGTAAAAACAAAGTCGATACGGCGGTTGTCGACAATCCACTGCCCACCGCCGGTGGTGAGCCTCTGTCGAAAGAAGCCCTGGCAGCCCTGGGGCTTGAAGGTGATACGGAAAAGGATACAGTCGCCACGCTTATTGGCGAGGTTAAAAAACTGCGTTCTGATGTGAGTCGTCTCACCGAGCAAAACACTGTGCTTCGCGAAGATAACGCTCAACTCAGCGGCATGGAAAATGCTATTCAGACCCGACTGCGCCGGGAGATAAAGCAGGCAATCAGTGAAGGCAGCGCCAGGCAACAGGCAAAATTGGATGCGCATGCTGCGCGCACTGAAAAGCGCGTGCGAGGCTTCTTAAACAATGCGCCCGCGTCTTTTAGCCATCGTGACGATATACCGAGAAAGGCAAGAAGTGGAGCCGCAAGTACGGTTTGGGTTCAACCTCTGGATGCGAAGGTGGTTGTTTCTGTGGAGAAAGAGCAGTCTCCAGGTCTGTTTGGTTTAGGTGGTTCGTCCTCGCCACAAGACAGCGTCACATCGGCTGCGATAAAACCGGAAGGCGAGGGCAAAGAAGCGGTGGTTCCTTTTTATACCATCCCCCAAAACGCCACCCTCGTAGGGTCGACGGCGCTCACCGCGTTGGTAGGGCGCGTACCCGTGGGCACAAATGTAACCGACCCTTACAGCTTTAAGGTGATTATCGGGCGCGACAACCTGGCAGCTAATGGTATCGAGATTCCCGAGGTGGCTTATGCGATCAGCAGCGGCAGAGCTGTAGGCGATTGGACCCTGGGCTGTGTGCGGGGAGATTTGTACTCCATCACCTTTGTTTTTGAAGATGGCACCATTCGCACGGTACCAAAACCCGCGTCTATCTATGAGGGGGCCGCCGCAGGGCAGGTGGTAAAAATTGGTGAGATTGCCGACCGCTTTGGTAACCCCTGCGTCGTGGGTAAACGTGTCACCAACGCCTACAGTTATTTGAGTCAGCGCGTTGGTGTAATGGCACTCAGTGCCGCTGCAGAAGCGGCCGCCGCTGCGCAAACCACCACCAATACAAGTATTAGCGGGGCCGGTTTGGGGGTGGCCACTGAGGTAACAGGTAGCCGTAAGGACTACATACTAGGTCGTACGGTTTCTAACGGTGCACAGGAGGTAGCGAAATGGATGGATCAGCGTCAAAGCCAGCAGTTTGATGCGATTTATGTGCCGCCTGGCCACGCTGTGGCGCTGAATATCACCGAGCAGATCGAAATTGATTACGACCCGCGTGGAAGAAAAACACACTATGCGGGCGTAAATGGAGGAGCCTATCGTGTGCTGGATTAAGTCATTTCTCATTATTCCTATCGCTGTCAGCGTAAGCGCATGCGCAAACCAGAATAGCCTGCTGCCATTGGGTGGAAAAGACATGCTGAGTATCTATCGCGCTGCCTTAATGGAACGCGACGCAGGTACAGCGCCAGTCTTTCCCGATGAGGCATCTGCACTGTGCGCCGAGTTGGTAAGTAAACGCGCGCAGGCGAGGTGCGTAAAAAAAGCGGACGCCATCCTAACCCGCCATCGCGTTGCTATCAGGAAAAACCCAAATCGAGAAACCCTGGACTATCACGCCTATTCTCGCGATGCGAAAAATGAGATAGAGCAGCTATTTCCACGCTTGCCAAATCCGGATCTGGTGATTTATGTCTATCCGCATTTGGCCACCCGTGCACGGGCGCCCATTCCAGGCTATTCCTCAGTGATTCCCCTGTACGAGCGTGTTGAGTATCGCCTGCCGGGTGAAGCGATTTCCAGCGAATAATAAAGGTTAAAACATGAACAGTATGAGCCGCTTGCGCCTAAGCAAAAACAATACGACAACTTCGAAACCGCCAAAAAATATGGCGCGGAAATTCATTCGGGGTGACGAGTACGAAGTTAAGCGTAACGGCTTGCCCAAGAAGGCAAAACAGGCCCTCTACGACCAGCCATATTCCTTTGTCGATTATTTGCCGTGGGTGGAATATCTGCATGACGAGCAGGTGGTGTTACTGGAGGACGGTCAATCTGTCGGTGCCGTGTTTGAGATGACGCCGATTGGAACGGCCGGGCGCGACGATAGTTTTTTAACAGATATTCGCGATACGTTGGAATCCGCGCTACAGGACTCGTTTGACGAGTACGACAGCGCGCCCTGGACCTTGCAAACCTATACCTTTGATACTGTCGACTTGAGTTCACTTATCGAGCAGATGCGCGCTTACGTGCATGAACGTGCGCGAGGTTCTTTGTTTACCGAAGAGTATTTTAGGGTATTGGAGCGCCATTACCGCGGTATCAGCCGACCGGATGGGCTGTTCGTGGATGGGGATGTTACCCAATCAATTTGGGGTGGCCGTATCCGCAAAAACTATCTGGTGATATACCGCCGTTTTGATAAACGCCCAAGAGGCAGTGTAGAGCAGGACCATAGTCAGACGCCCATTGAGGCCTTAAATGACATCTGCGACAAGTTTGAGAGTGCCTTAAAAGGTACAGGCGCGATACTAAAACGCATGGACGGCGTGACCTTTCATCGCTGGCTGCAGGCTTTTTTTAACCCCAGCACAGAAAGCCATGATGGCAATATCAAAGCGTTTTTAGATGCTGTGTCATATCCTGCGGATGAGCTGCCGGTTGGCGATGCGTTTACCGAATCCTTGTTTTACTGTCATCCGCGCAGTGATATCGACAACAAGTGCTGGTGGTTTGACAAAACCCCCATGCGGTGCCTTTCCATCGATGGCATTCGTCGCCGCCCCCGTATCGGGCATACCACGGGTGAAATCGAAAACGGCGATGCGATTAACGCGATGCTCGATCAGCTGCCCCAGGGAACAATCATGGTGTCTACGATTGTGGTCGTTCCGCAAGACACTGTAGAGCAACACATTGACCGTATTACGCTCGCTGCCAAAGGCGATGAGTCAGCGGCAATTCGCACCCGCGCCGATTGTGCGGATGCCAAGAAAATTCTGGGTGAGAAACACAAGTTTTATCGCGCCAGTTTTGCCTTTTACATCAAAGCCGAAAATTTAAGCGAACTTAATCGGGCCAGTAACAAAGCGCGATCTCTGTTGCTGAATTATCAATACCGGGCGATAGCAGTAAAAGATGATATGAAGGCTCTGGACAGTTTTCTGCTTAATTTACCGATGGTGTATAACGCCAACGAAGACCGGGCTCAGAACTGGCGCATAGCCCAACTCACCCTGGTGCAGCACTTGGCCAATATGAGCTGTCTGTTGGGGCGCAGTCGCGGTACCGAAAATCCCGGCATCATCAATTTTAATCGCGGTGGCGAGCCCTTGTTTTTCGATCCGCTCAGCAGTGAGGATCGCAAAAAGAACGGCCATCTGCTGTTGTTTGGCCCCACGGGCGCGGGCAAGTCGGCCAAGCTGGTGGAAATGATCGCCCATGTGATGGCCGTAAAACGCCCAAGGGTGTTTATGCTGGAAATCGGTAACAGCTTCGGCTTAATGGTGGACTGGTTCGCACAGTATGGCCTGAGTGTTAACAAGGTGTCGTTTAAGCGCGGTTCCGGAGCCGTTTTGATGCCCTTCGCCGACGCACACAAGGCTATCGATAAGGCCGGGCAGGAAACTGGTGATAACCAGGAACACCAGCGTGAAGAAGAGGATGCGCAGCGCGATTATTTGGGGGAAATGGAAATTGTCGCCCAGTTGATGATTACCGGCGGTGAAGAAAAAGAAGTGGCGGCATTGCGGCGCGCTGATAAACGTCTTATTCGCGATGCGATTCTGTTGGCGGCAAAAAATGCGATGGCGCAAGGGCGCTTGACAATGACGCAGGACGTCAGGGATGCATTTTTTACCCTGGCACAATCTGCTGATTTTAACGAACAAGCGCGTCATAAGCTGGCTGAAATGGGGCAATCTATTGATTTGTTTTGCGACGGTTTTAATGGTGAAGTCTTCAACGCTGTGGGAGAGCCGTGGTCAGAGTGTGATGTGACGCTGATTGATCTTGCCACCTTTTCTCGTGAGGGCTACGAGGCGCATTTGGCCATAGCCGTTATCAGTATATTGAATATGGTGAACAATATTGCCGAGCGAGATCAGCATAAAGACCGCGATATCCTGGTGCCGATTGACGAATCCCATATCATTACCACCAATGAGCTACTCGCGCCTTATTTGGTCAAAATTGTCAAAATGTGGCGCAAGCTCGGCACATGGTTGTGGTCTGCGACGCAAAATCTCGACGATTACCCCGGTATCGCAAAAAAGATGCTCAACATGATCGAGTGGTGGGTGTGTCTCACTATGCCTAAAGAAGAAGTCGAGTCCATTGCGCGCTTCAAAAACATTGGTGGAGCGCAGCGTAAATTGCTGCTGTCTGCGCGTAAATCGCCTGGTAAATACAGCGAAGGTGTGGTGCTTGCGGAGGGTTTGGAGACACTGTTTCGAAGTGTTCCGCCGTCCTTGTTGCTTGCGCTTGCCATGACGGAAAAACACGAAAAGGCGCAGCGCGCTGCGTTGATGAAGCAATACGACTGCAGTGAAGTAGACGCAGCGTGCAAAGTTGCCGATGAAATCGATAGAGCGCGTGGAATCGGGTCATGAGGCAAGTGTTGCGACTCAATTATCTGCTTGGCGTTTCTCTGCTGTTGTGCACGCCGCTTATCGCTGCGCCGGAGGTCACGATCTATACGACCTATGATTTACCCGCAGTGTTCTCCCGCGAACCCGCGACTCGTATCTATCTCGATGAGCCGCAGCGGATGATGCAAACCCTGAGTGCGACCAGGGGTATCAGTAATCGTCTCAGCACTGGCCAGGTAATGCGAGTCATAAGCCAGAAACACGGACAGCACTATTTTCGCGAGGTCGGCAGGGCCAACGCAGGATTGATGACCATTACGTGATCTATGGCATTTACGATGTGCGCAGAGCGCGTGATTTGTTGGCGAAATACTTATTGAGGAAAGGGGGGCGACAGCGGTGAACAGAGCACTTGTCAGCCTGTTAAGTCTGATTTTTGCGGCCCTGGTTTGCGCCGAAACACCGGTGGGCGAGGGCAGTGAAACCATTGGCAGCACGGATATTGTCAGCGCCGGTAGCAACACTGCCTGCATCGATTTTCAAGCGGTAGGTGTTTGTATTTGGATGCTGTGCACTCCCTACGGCTGCGACTTCGATACGACGATTAAATACGCCCACAATATTCCAGAGCTTGTCGCCACGTCTTACCCGGTTACGGGCGAGAGCCCGTGGCAGGAGGTGAAAAGTTATGCCAGTCCCAACAGCCAGGCCGAAGGTGGCGGCAGCAATACTGAGGGCAGTACCACACATAGTGAGCAGGCGCTGCGCTTTCGCAATGTGGATGTGATTGGCAGCCCCGCAAACATTAGCTTCGATGCCATGGCTTCAAGTGAAACCTTTTGCGAGCCTGAGGCTACCGCGTATCTGCCGTATTTTTTATCGACCTTAGATTACGCCTGGCGCAACGCGCTGGTTGAGAGTCTTTTGGTTGTGGGAAATCTGACTAAGCGAGTGAGTAATGGCAGTGCCGAGTTCGCACCGCTGTATCCGCGCATTGGTTTTGTGAAACAAGGGCATGACTATAAGGCAGGGCTGGTTGGTGCCAAACGCGCCGCAGATTTTGTGACCCGCCGTTGGCAGCCCCATGTGTATATTCCTGCGGTGTGGACGTCAGATTCAGGGAGCGGACAGTGGCCGCCACAAGACCCGGTGGATGAGAACACGCTTTGGCAGCAGCTTACGCCAAGTGGAGACGATACCTGTAAGGCGCTGCCGGATATCGACGATACCAGCTCTGCGGATGATCCTTACAGCGAGCGCTTAAATGAAACAGCGGGTTACGCTTGGCATATTTGGCGTCGCTATCGCTGTTGTTATCCACCTGGAGAAGGATGGGTTTTAGTGGGCCATGGAGGGGAATGATGTTTAAGCTGATTTTTTGGGCGTGTATTTTGCCGTGCGTAGCGCTTGCTGTTTCGCCTCGTACGCATGCGGGTAATGACGAGCTCTACTATGCGATTGGTGGTGGGCAGCCCATCGCCGATGCTGCCAGTAATCGAACCCACACGTTTAGTATAGGTGCGGGAGTGAGTTGGCAGTCGAATCTCACCTGCAGCAATTTTGATATGGCCCTGTCTATTGAAAATCAATTGAATGGTATTCAAGGGGAGTTTCAGAATCTGATGGGCAGCGTTATTAATTCCGCTACAGGGATAGTGGCCTCCTTACCGGCGATGGCCATTCAGCGTTTAAATCCCGCGCTATACGATCTACTGCAAAATGGCGTCTTGCAGGCCACCGAAGAGTTTAATGTGTCGGTGGCCAGTTGTGAGGATATGGTGGCTGAGGTGATGGGCGATAGCGACACAGATGTGTGGCGGACGTTGGCCAACACCGAATTTATTCGCCTTGAAGGCAGCAGTGGTTCGGCTGATCCCCTGGCGGCGCAGGAGAGAATACAGGCGGGGGAAGCCCAGGATGGAGGCATTACCTGGGTCGGTGGCGTGCGCCGCGGCGGTGCATCGCAACCCGCACTTGAGCTGATAGCAGACACGGTTCGTTCAGGTTATAACATGCAATTAAACCGGGCGCCGGACAACAGCACCTCAATGGTCGGTGAGTGTGACGATGCGCCGCTGTGCAAAGTATTTAATGCACCTCAGCGTCATGCGGATTGGGCGATACAGGTGCTTGGCGAGCGCAAAATACGTACCTGTAAAGACTGTACGCCGGTGGAGAATCGATCCGGGATGGGGCTGGCGCGGGCACTTGAGCAGCAAAAAAATGATATAGAAACCAAACTCACCGCCTTGGTCGGCAGTGATGCTGCACCAAGTCAGGCGCAACTTGAAGCAGTCTCCGGCGGCCCCTCATTAAAAGTGACGCGGCGGGTTATCGAGGCCATCCGGCAGGAAAAAGCCACCGAGCAGGGTGTTATTGTCAAGCGTCTTGCCAGTGAGATGGCCACCAATAGAGTGATGGAGTACGCGCTGATGACACGCCGCGCCTTGCTGGCCGGAATGACCGAACCGAATATCGCTGCACACCCGCCTGCTGTAAAACACATCACGGAAAAAATACACGAGCTTGGCGCTGAAATTGAAAACATGGTCTTTGAGATGCGGGTGCGTGCGAGCTTGGCGGGCAATATGACCCAGGTGTTGTTGCAGCGCAGTGGCGCGAGGCACTCTGTGCCTTTGCTGGAAGAGCGGGTCAGTTCGCAAATGGATGCCGGCGCGGTGGTCAGGGAATGAAAACACGCCGCGTTTTTTTAGTTGTGGTGTTTTTCAGTGTCGTGCTCGCCGTTGGCATCTTGGTCTGGTTTGCTGCCGCCCAGCAATCCGATTCCGGCAAGATGGGTGTTTGGCTGGCGCGGCTCGCGGATGTTTTTGCACAGCTTAGATGGTGGCTGACAGGGTTTCGCGCTGCCGTTGTGGCCTTGCTCATCTGGCGTTGGCCAGCCCTGGTTTACTGGGTGTACCCAGAGGCGTTGGCTGGTTTTGAACAAAAGCGTTCCGCGCTTATGGGCTGGCGCTACAAAGTACTGATCGGCTTTGTCGCTGTTGAATTGTTACTGGTCCACAATGTTTTGGCGATGCTGACAAAAGGGATTTTATAATGGGCGTTTCCAGCTATTTTGAATTTGTCACCACCTTATTTGCATGGGTGATGTACGACAATTTATGGCAGGTGCTTAACGATTCCGGTCTGGTGTATATACCCATTCTGGCAATGGTGTTGCGCCATATCATTGAAAGTCGCAAGGGCGGTGATGACGAAGGCAGTGCGCCCATCCAATCACTGAAAAAAATCGAAACCGATTTTGCGGTGATGATGGTAGTTATTATTCTTGCAGCTATTCCCATGGTGAGTGTTCAGCTAGGTGAAATGCAGTATAAACGCCCCGCAATCAATTGTTCTGTGGCAGCCGGCGTAATTGATGGCGGTGAGGCTACCGGCACGACGCTGGATCACACCATGACCAGCTTTGGTGGGCATGTGGGACGTGCGCCACTGTGGTGGGCGTTCCTGCATATTGTGTCAAAATCCATCACCTCCGCGTCCATAGCGGCGATTCCCTGCTCCTATGATATCGCGTCTATCAATACGAAAATTTCCAGTGCAAAAATAAAAAATACCGCGATAGCCAGAGACGTGGAGGCGTTTTTTTACGATTGCTATACCGCGGCATCCAGTAAGTATTTATCACAAACAAGCAATGCCTTGAGTGATGAGCAGCGCGCGAAAATCGCCTGGATAGGTTCGAAGTATTTTTTGGACACTGCGGGCTACTACGATACCTTTTACTCTCGCGCAGCGCGACCGGACTGGCCCTTTGATCCAGTTCGCGATCGCGGTTTCGAGGACGATAGAACCGTCGATGGTATGGGTGGTCACCCCACCTGTAAACAATGGTGGCAGCACGGTACGCTGGGTATTCGACACAAGGTGCTCGACGAAGTCGACCCGGCGCTGCTGTCTGAATTCACCGCCAGTGATGGTCTGTTAGCCAGGTCTGCCCGCTTTAGTGACAGCAACTTAAGTGCGACAGAGCGCGAGGATATCTTTTTACGGCGTTATCTGGTTTTCAACACCCGTTCTGGCAGCGCGACGGTACCGCTGAACATGGCAAGCAGTTATAGAGTTACCGGCTATGACAGGGCGCAGGCACAGGCGGCAGAACTGCTTGATGAAAATGTAGGTTGGATGCAAAAACTCAGGGGAGCCGCCTCCGGGATGCTGGGTGCGGTTAGCGACGTCTTCAAAGATAATTTGGCCAATGCCTCGATTGTTGTTGGGGGGCTTCTTGGTGCGCCCGCCGCGGTTGCTGAGGGCAAAGTCATCCGCGACAGCGTTTCTTTGTTCCAGGGCTTGATTCTCATGGTTATGGTGGTGGTGCTGCCGTTTTTGCTGCTTATCTGTCAATATCGCGTTGCCACGGTACTCACCCTGTCGGTTATCATGTTCGGGCTGCACTTTTTGTCGTTCATTTGGGCTGTGGCGTTCTGGGCTGACAATAACTTGATGGCGGCGATGGCGAGCAATGGTGGTGCAGGCGGGGTGTTTGCGGTGGCGAGCAGCCCTTTGCAGGCAATGTCCGTGGAGTGGATGAGCCGTTTCTTCTATATCTACTTTCCCGCGCTGTTTATGACCATGATGGGCTGGGCGGGCATTCAGTTTGGTTCCCTGGCAAGTGGTATCAGCGGGCAGATGTCCAGTGTCACCGCCCCCGCAAAAAACGGCGCCAATGCCATTGTTTCGGCGGCGGCCGTCGGCGCAACGGGCGGGACGGGCAAAGGGCTTGCCGTCGGTGTTTCCAAAGGCACAAGTTAATTGATCAAGGGCAGGTAAAACGCACATAAGCGCCTGGTCTTGCTTCTCGCGGGGCGTGCAGTATGTATAATGGCTGAACCTTACCAACGCGACGTATTTCCTATGTCTGACGATCAATTGCAAAGTATTCCCCCTATCGTTCCCACCCGTGATGACGGCGACCGCGGTAGCGGCTCTCGCAAACCGAGTCCGCGCGGCAACAGCAAAGGCGGCGGTGCGGGCATTTTTACCCGCTTGTTCCTGGTCGTGGCGCTCACCGGGGCGGCCGCAGCCTGCGCCTGGGCCTGGCAGTTGCAACAGGAACTTAATCGTTTGCAGGCATCCACTGACTACGAACAGCGTATTAAAGACCTGGAAGATCGCCTGTCAGACACGGATGAGGGCATGAACCAGAGCTCGGCTGTGCAAGCGGCGAAGATTAAAGAGCTGTATTCCGAAGTGGATAAGCTCTGGGCATCGGCCTGGCGTAAGAACAAAGCCAAAATAGCCGAGCTGGAAAAGCAAAGTGCGGCGCAAGCGAAAACGCTGAAAAGCGCCACTGCTGATCTGGCTGGTGCTAAAAAAACGCTGGCCTCACTGAACGACGACATGAAGCGTTTAAACGCGGTGGCGCAAGACCTGGAAGGTCTTGGCAAATCCGCGCGCAGCGCCCAGGCCGAGGTTGAGCGCCTGGGTGATGATGTCAACCGCCTGCAATTGGAGGCGGCAAAGCTGACCAAGCGGGTGTCATCCAACGAAGAGTGGGTGGCCTCCGTCAACGCGTTTCGTCGACAGGTTAACAGCAGTATCGGCGACATGCAGACGTCGATCCGCATTTTACAGGCGGGCCAGTAACCCGCCACACTCTGCCGCAGCTTCGGTTGCGGTTACATTCACCACATTATAACAGGAGTCCCCCACATGACTGTTATTCACCAAGACGATTTAATCGATAGCGTGGCCGACGCGCTGCAGTTTATTTCTTACTATCACCCACTGGATTTTATTCAGGCCGTGCATCGCGCCTATGAACGCGAGCAGAACCCTGCCGCCAAAGATGCGATGGCTCAGATTTTGATTAACTCGCGCATGTGCGCTGAGGGCCACCGCCCCATTTGTCAGGATACGGGCATCGTTACCGTATTCCTGCGCGTGGGTATGGATGTGCGCTGGGATGCGGATATGTCCGTTACGGACATGATTAACGAGGGCGTGCGTCGTGCGTATTTGCACCCCGACAATGTGCTGCGCGCTTCCATTTTGGATGACCCTGCGGGTGCTCGGCGCAATACCAAAGACAACACCCCGGCGGTGATTCACATGGAAATTGTCGAAGGTGACAAGGTGGATGTGCGCGTTGCGGCCAAAGGCGGTGGCTCGGAAAACAAATCGAAAGTGGTGATGTTAAACCCTTCAGACAGTATTGTGGACTGGGTGCTGAAAACCGTACCGACCATGGGTGCAGGCTGGTGTCCACCGGGTATGTTGGGCATCGGCATTGGCGGCACTGCAGAAAAAGCGGTGGTGCTGGCAAAAGAGTCCTTGATGGATCCCATCGATATTGATGAGTTGCGCGAGCGCGGCCCTGCCAATCGGGTGGAGGAGCTGCGTCTTGAGTTGATGGACAAGGTCAATCGCTTAGGCATCGGCGCCCAGGGTTTGGGTGGTTTGACCACGGTGCTGGATGTCAAAATCAAAGACCACCCCACCCACGCTGCGTCCCTGCCGGTGGCGATGATCCCCAACTGCGCCGCTACGCGCCATGCGCATTTTGTATTAGATGGCTCCGGTCCATCGCTGCAAACCCCGCCGAGTCTTGATGATTGGCCTGAGATTACCTGGGAAGTGGGTGAAAACACCCGCCGCGTCAATCTCGATGAGGTTACCCCAGAGGAGGTGGCCACTTGGAAACCGGGTGAAACCTTGTTGCTCTCGGGCAAAATGCTCACTGGCCGCGATGCCGCGCACAAGAAAATGAAAGAGTTGATCGACTCCGGTGAAGGCCTGTCAGATGGCGTGGACTTAAAAGGCCGTTTTATCTACTACGTGGGGCCGGTTGACCCCGTGGGCGATGAAATCGTAGGACCCGCCGGGCCTACCACATCGACACGGATGGATAAATTCACCGACTTTATTCTCGAAAAAACCGGTCTGCTTGGCATGATTGGCAAGGCCGAGCGCGGGCCCGTGGCCATCGAGGCGATTAAAAACCACCGGGCGGTGTATTTAATGGCCGTAGGCGGCGCCGCGTATCTGGTGTCCAAGGCCATTACCAATTCGCGTACTGTGGCCTTCCCCGAGCTTGGGATGGAGGCGATTTACGAGTTTGAAGTGAAGGACATGCCGGTGAGCGTGGCGGTGGATGTCAACGGTGAGTCCGTGCATCAAACAGGCCCTGCATACTGGAAAGAGCGCCTTGAGGAACAGGCCGTCGCGGTGGCCTGACGGTGAAACGGGGGTAGCCAATGGCGCAGACTTTTTACTGGCACGATTACGAGACCTTTGGCATTGACCCCAGTCGCGATCGCCCCGTGCAGTTTGCGGGGCTGCGCACCGATGCTGACTTAAATGTCATTGGCGAGCCCCTGGTGATATTTGCCAAACCTGCGCCTGACCAGCTGCCCCATCCCGAAGCCTGTTTAATTACCGGTATCACGCCTCAGCAGGCCTTAAAAGAAGGTGTGACCGAGGCTGAATTCATTGCCCGCATACACGCGGAGCTGGCCGTGTCGAATACCTGTGGAGTGGGCTACAATTCTTTGCGGTTTGACGATGAGGTGACGCGCTACACCTTATACCGCAATTTTTACGATGCCTATGAGCGGGAATGGAAAAACGGCAATTCCCGCTGGGATATTATCGATATGGTGCGCACGGCCTATGCCCTGCGCCCCGAAGGTATTAACTGGCCGCGCAGAGAAGATGGTCTGCCGGATTTTCGTTTAGAGAGTCTGACTGCGGCCAACGGCATTGCCCACGAGGCGGCGCACGATGCGCTGTCGGATGTGTATGCCACCATTGCCATGGCGCGCTTAATTCGAGAAAAACAACCGAAACTCTACGATTATGTGCTGAATCATCGCTCCAAACAGGCGGTGCTTGCCCAGATCGATATGGCTAACGTGAAGCCGTTGCTGCATGTATCGGGTATGTTTGGTGGAGCAAACAGCAATATCGGTTTGATTGTGCCACTTGCGCCACATCCAGGTAATAAAAATGAAATCATCGCTTTTGACCTAAGTAAAAACCCGCAGGTACTGTTTGATTTATCGCCCCAGCAATTGGCAGACGGTTTGTTTGTAAAAACCGATGATTTGCCCGCAGGTGTGGAGCGTCCGGGCATTAAAAATATTCATATCAACCGCTGCCCAGTGCTGCTGCCACCGAAAATGGTCAATCCTGAGATCGCAGCGCGGGTGGGCCTGGATGGCGAGCTTTGCCGTGGGCATTTAAAGTTATTGCGCGAGCATAAAAACCGTCACGGAAAAGACTTCGAACGAAAATTGCAGGAGATTTTTAATCTGCGCACTTTTGCGCCTATTACCGACCCTGAGCGCGCTCTTTACAGCGGTGGTTTTTTCTCGGATGCGGACAAGGCCTTAATGAGCCAGGTGCGCGCCGCAAGTCCTGAGGCTCTGGCGGTGCAGTCGTTCCCGTTTGACGATGCACGCCTTGCCGAAATGCTTTGGCGCTACCGCGCTCGCAATTTCCCACAAAGCTTGAGCGAAGAAGAGCAAATGCGCTGGGAGGAATTTCGCTACGAACGCCTGGAAAACCCGGAAGCTGGCGGCGGTTTGGTACTTGAGCAATACCATGCCATTATCGAACAAAAACTGGCGGATAACCCAGGCCCCGAGCAGCTAAAAATTCTGCAGGCTTTGCAGGCCTATGGGGATGACCTATTGGCGATGTAGGTTTGGCAGCCTGTTGATTTTCTGTCTACTCTGGGGCGGAGCTGAGCACATCGCTTCCTAGACATAATGATTTGACCTGCAATACCCAAAATCACAGCGCCCACAGCACTCGATTTGGCCTATAATGGCCGTTGTCTCTCACTTTTTTCATAGAGGAAGCAAGCGATGCAGTTTCCCGGCAGTCATGTGCTTTCGGTTAATCAGTTCGAACGTGGTGATGTGGAGCGGGTGTTTGACGTGGCAGACGCCATGGAGCCCTACGCCACACGCAAATTGGCCACCCGAGTCTTGGATGGCGCGATTTTGGGCTCGATGTTTTTTGAGCCCTCTACCCGTACCCGCGTCAGTTTTGGCAGTGCCTTCAACCTGCTCGGTGGTGAGGTGCGAGAAACCACGGGCTTTGCCAGCAGTGCTATCGTCAAGGGCGAGTCTTTGTACGATACCGCGCGGGTGCTAAGCGGTTATTCCGATGTGATCGCTATGCGCCACCCCGAATCCGGCTCGGTCGCTGAGTTCGCCGAGGCGAGCCGGGTGCCGGTGATCAACGGCGGCGATGGCAGCAACGAACACCCCAGCCAGGCATTGCTTGATCTCTACACTATTCGCAATGAATTACGTGCCCGTGGCCGCAGTATCGACAAACTGCGTTTGGCACTGGTGGGTGATTTGAAACATGGCCGTACCGTGCACTCCCTGTGCAAGCTGCTGTGCCTGTACGACGATATTTCCCTGGTGATGATTTCGCCCGGGGAGCTGGCGATGCCCGATGAGTTGGTGGAAACCTTGCGTGAGGCGGGGCATAGCGTACTCGTCACCGACCAGCTTGAGGACAATATTGGCAAGGTTGATATAGTGTACTCCACCCGCATTCAGGAAGAGCGCTTTGCCTCGCGTGAAGAGGCAGATTTGTACCGCGGGCGTTTTCGTTTAAACCAAAGCATTTACACGCGGCACTGCGAACCCAATACGGTCATTATGCATCCGCTGCCCCGTGATTCACGCGCCGATGCGCAGGAGCTTGCGGACGACCTGAACGACAATCCAAATCTTGCCATTTTCCGTCAAACTGACAACGGCGTGCTGGTGCGTATGGCACTGTTTGCCTTGATCCTGGATGTGGTCGAGCAAGTGGACCTGCACGCCAGGGAAGTGAACTGGTATACCAAACGACGCTTTTAAACGATGCTTTTAACAAGAGTACCTTATGTCTTTTTCCCTTAAGTTTGCAGAAGATGATGTCAAAGTGCTGGCGTCGGAGACCGCGTATCAAGGCTTTTTTACCATCAGCAAAGAAGTGCTGAGTCATCGTTTGTTTGAGGGCGGTTGGAGTGAGCCGCTCACACGCGAAGTGTTTCAGCGCGGCGATGCGGTGGGCGTGCTGCCCTTCGATGTCCAGCGCGATGAGCTGATTTTAGTTGAGCAGTTTCGCCCTGGGGCGCGGCGCAAAGGTCAAAGTGCGTGGATGTTGGAGCTGGTTGCCGGTGTGGTCGATCCCGGTGAAAGCGATGAGCAGGTGGCAAAACGCGAAGCCGAAGAAGAGGCGGGCTGTGTGATTGACCGCCTTGTGCCGGTGGCGAATTACTTTCCCTCGGCGGGCGCGTGTTCCGAGCAGGTACGTTTGTTTTGCGGTCGGGTGCGTTCCCACAGTGCGGGTGCGGTAATGGGGCTTGAGACCGAAGGTGAAAACATTTTAGTGCATGCCCTGCCGCGGGCTGAGGTTTTGCAGTTATTGGCCGCAGGCAAAATCAATAACGGGCACACCTTGATAGTATTGCAATGGCTGGCGCTTAACGGTGACGCGTTGCGCAAACAATGGTTAAGCCAGGAGTGAACGAAGCCAAACGCCAGCGAGAACCCCGCAGCCTGCTGCGTTCAAGTGCGGTGGTGGCGGTGATGACCATGCTGTCCCGTGTCCTGGGCCTGGTGCGCGATATCGTGCTCGCGGGTTTTGTGGGCGCCAGTGCCAACGCTGATGCCTTTTTTGTCGCCTTTAAGGTGCCTAACTTTTTGCGCCGCTTATTTGCCGAAGGTGCTTTTTCCCAGGCGTTTGTGCCTGTGCTTGCGGACTACCGGCGGCTGGGGGATGTGCAACAGGTTCGCGCGCTGCTCGACCGTGTTGCCGGTGTGTTAGGTGGCTCACTGCTGCTGCTGACCGCGGTATTTGTGTTGACGGCGCCCTGGCTCACGGCGGTGTTTGCGCCGGGTTTTTTAAGTGATCCTGCGAAATATCAGCTCACCGTGCAGATGATTCGCATCACCTTTCCGTATTTGTTGTTAATTTCCCTTACCGGTTTTTGTGGCGCTGTATTAAACAGCTATGGCCGCTTCGCGGTGCCAGCGTTTACCCCGGTGCTGTTAAACGTCAGTTTGATTACCGCAGCGCTGTTTATTGCGCCCTGGTTCGACGAGCCGGTGATGGCGCTGGCCTGGGGTGTGTTGCTGGCAGGCACCATTCAGTTGTTGTTTCAGCTGCCTTTTTTATACCGTCTGGAATTGCTGCCAAGGCCGGTGTTTGATACTCACCACCAAGGTGTCAGGCGCATTGTCAAATTGATGATTCCCGCTTTGTTCGGGGTTTCAGTCAGTCAGATCAATTTGCTGCTGGATACCGTTCTGGCGTCGTTTTTGCCCACGGGCAGCGTGTCTTGGCTGTACTATTCCGATCGTTTAACGGAATTGCCACTGGGGGTTTTTGGGATTGCCATTGCCACCGTGATTTTGCCCAGCTTGTCTTTGCACAGTTCTGCGTCGCGCGGCGAAGCTTTTCGTCATACGCTGCACTGGGCTTCGCGTATGGTCTTGCTCATTGCATTGCCCGCAAGCGCCGCTTTGCTGGTGCTGGCACAGCCGATTTTGATCACTCTGTTTCAATACGGCGCATTGACCGCCGATGATACTGCGATGTCGGCGATGAGTCTGCGCGCATATACCCTGGGTTTGACCGCATTTATGCTCATTAAGGTTTTGGCGCCGGGCTTTTACGCCCGTAAAGACACGCGCACCCCGGTAGTGATTGGCATTAAAGCGATGCTTGCCAATATGCTGTTCAATGTCCTGTTAGTGTTTCCGCTGATGTGGTGGTATGGCCTGGGGCATGTGGGTTTGGCCCTGGCGACCGCCTTATCGGCCTGGCTCAATGCATTTTTGCTGTGGCGCGGTTTGCGCAACGGGGGGGTGTGGCAGACTGATGAACAGTACAGGCGCTGGTGGCTGGTGTTACTTGTGGCCACCGTTGCCATGGCTGCGGTACTGTTACTGATGTTGCCGCCCCTTGAGGCCTGGTTTGTCTGGTCCGCTTTTGAGCGCGCATGGCAGTTGCTGTTGTTGTGCGGTGCGGGTTTTGCGGTCTACCTGCTTGTGCTGCTGGCCTGTGGTCTGCGCTACAGGGATCTGCACGCGCCCGCGTGATTGGGGCGAGTGTGCGGATAGTGGGCAGGTCGCCGAAGTGCTTTGGCGCCTTGCGCTGACCCGAAACAGGCTGTGTCCTGAGCGTTGTTCCCGTCGGGCGGTGAAGATTCCGGTTCACTCGCCATCCCACATTTTCCCCTATCCACAGGTGAGCATAGCGGAATTATCCGTTATAATTGGCCGCTTTGTGACGGAATTGGCGCAGGGCGATGGAATTGATACGCGGGCTGGTGAATTTGCGCCCCAGGCACCGTGGCTGCGTGGCGACTATTGGCGCCTTTGATGGTGTGCATCTTGGGCACCAGGCGGTAATGGGGCAATTGCTGCGCGCGGCTAAGGCACATGACTTGCCCTCTGCGGTGATCCTGTTCGAGCCACTACCGGCGGAGTATTTCGCGCCGCTGCAATCGCCTGCGCGTTTGATGACCCTGCGCGAGAAGTACCTGGCGATTAGTGCGCTGGGCATCGATAGATTACTGTGTTTGCGCTTTAACCCGCAGCTACAACAAATGGGTGCGCGGCGCTTTGTCGAGCGGGTGTTTATCGACGGTCTCGGTATTAAACATGCGGTAATTGGCGATGATTTTCGTTTTGGCAATGACCGGCAGGGTGATCTCGCCCTGATTCGTGACATCGGTGCGAAACAGGGTTTTAGCGCCGAGCCCACGGATACCGTGGAAATGGACGGCCAGCGAGTCAGTAGCACCCGCATTCGCGAGGCGTTGGCAGTGGCGGATTTTGCCCAGGCCGAACGCCTGCTCGGGAGAGCGTTTACCATGAGTGGTAAGGTGGTTTACGGGCGTCAGCTTGGTCGCAGTTTGGGGTTTCCCACCGCCAATATCGAGTTGTGTCGCCTGCGAGCGCCCTTGTCGGGTGTGTTCGCGGTACGCCTGGCGGTCGATGGCGAAGCGGAGGTTTATTGCGGCGTTGCCAATATCGGCACTCGCCCCACGGTGAACGAGAGCATCAAAGCCAACCTGGAAGTGCATCTTCTGGACGTGAACAGGAATATATACGGTCGTCGAGTGACGGTGAGTTTTTGCCAAAAACTGCGCGACGAACAAAAATTTGCCTCGATTGAGGCTTTGCAAACCCAAATAGGAATCGATAGCGACCAAAGCCGCGCTTATTTTGCGGCTTGTGAGTAAACAGAGTATGAGCGAATACAAAAGCACTTTGAACCTGCCGAAGACGGCGTTCCCCATGAAGGCCAATCTCGCCCAGCGCGAACCTGCACGCCTCAAACAATGGCAAGAGGGTAAGCTGTACGAAAAAATTCGCGAGGTTTGCGCCGGCCGCCCAAAATATATTCTGCACGATGGCCCTCCTTATGCAAACGGCGATTTGCATATCGGTCACGCCGTCAACAAGGTGCTCAAGGACATTATTGTCAAGTCGCGCACGCTGGAGGGCTTTGATGCCCCCTACGTGCCGGGTTGGGACTGCCACGGTTTGCCGATTGAACTGAACGTCGAGAAAAAGCACGGTAAGCCCGGGCACAAACTGGACGCCAGTGCGTTTCGTCAAAAGTGTCGTGAATATGCCACCCGGCAGGTGGACAACCAACGCCAGGAATTTGTGCGCATGGGTGTGCTGGGTGATTGGGACGATCCCTATCTCACCATGAATTACGCTTTTGAGGCCAACATCGTGCGTGCTTTGGGGCGTATTATCGACAATGGTCATTTGCACAAGGGTTTCAAGCCAGTGCATTGGTGCGTGGACTGCCAGTCAGCCCTGGCCGAGGCCGAGGTGGAGTATCAGGATAAGACCTCACCAGCGATTGATGTGGCATTTAACGCCATTGACAGCGCGGCGTTTTTAAAAGCCTTTGCGGTTGATAAAAACCTGCCGGTTGTGGTGCCTATCTGGACTACAACCCCCTGGACGATTCCCGCCAATATGGCGGTGTGTTTGCACGCTGAGCTTTCCTATGTGCTGCTGTGTGCGGGCGATAAGCTGCTGGTGGTGGCAGAGGAACTGGCTGAAACTGTGGCCAAGCGTATCGGTCTTGAAGATGTTGAAACGTTGGGACACTGCCAGGGCAGGGCGCTGGAAAACTTGTCCTTGCAGCATCCCTTGTATGATCGCACTGTGCCGGTGATTCTGGGCGATCACGTGACCACCGATGCGGGTACTGGCGCTGTGCACACGGCACCTGCACATGGTGTGGAGGATTTCGCCGTCTGTCAGCAATATGGCATAGAGGTGTACAACCCTGTGGGCGGCAACGGTGTTTACTTACCGGAGACCGCATTGTTTGCCGGTCAGCATGTGTTAAAGGCGAATAACGCCGTTCTCGAAGCGCTGAATGAGCGCGGTGTTTTGCTGCACAGCGAAAGCTACGAGCACTCTTACCCCCATTGCTGGCGTCATAAAACGCCAGTGATTTTCCGCGCCACGCCGCAGTGGTTCGTGGCGATGAACAAAAACGGTTTATTGGCCAAAGCTCAGGCGGCGGTCAATGAGGTGAACTGGATTCCCGATTGGGGGCAGGCGCGTATCAGCGCCATGCTGGAGCACCGCCCGGACTGGTGTATTTCCCGCCAGCGCACCTGGGGTGTGCCCATCGCTTTATTTGTGCACCGCGAAAGTGCTGAACTGCACCCGCGCACGCCCGAGCTGATCGAGGAGGTGGCCAGGCTGATTGAAAAGTCCGGTATCAATGCCTGGTTTGAGCTTGCAGTGGAAGACTTATTGGGGGATGAAGCGGCGGATTATGAAAAAGTCACCGATACCCTGGACGTATGGTTTGATTCGGGTGTCACCCACGCCTGCGTACTGCGTCAGCGCGAGGGCTTGCAGGCGCCGGCGGATTTATATTTAGAAGGCTCTGATCAGCATCGCGGTTGGTTCCAGTCATCATTGCTCACTGGCATTGGCGCATACAATGCCGCGCCCTACAAAAGCGTGTTGACCCACGGTTTTGTGGTGGACGCCAATGGTCGCAAAATGTCGAAGTCGCTGGGCAATATCATTTCGCCGCGCAAGGTGATGAACGATTTAGGTGCAGATGTGATGCGCCTGTGGGTGGCGGCGACGGATTTTCGCGCCGAGCTTTCCGTCAGCGAGGAAATCCTGAAGCGCACTGCCGATTCCTACCGCCGTATGCGCAACACGGTGCGCTTTTTGTTGTCGAATTTAAATGGTTTTGACCCGGCGGTGGATGTGGTTGCACCCGCGGATATGCTGTCACTGGATCGCTGGGCGGTAGATCGTACCAAGGCTTTGCAAGACGACTTACGCCAGAGTTATAACAGTTTCCACTTTCATCAGGTATATCAGAAACTGCACAATTTTTGTGTCAACGACCTGGGTGGTTTTTATCTGGACGTCATTAAAGATCGCCAATACACCACCGGCGCGAACAGTTTGGCGCGGCGCTCGGCGCAAACGGCGATGTTTCATATCGCCGAGGCCATGGTGCGGATGATGGCGCCGGTGCTGAGTTTTACCGCCGAGGAAATCTGGGAGAACCTGCCCGGCGAGCGCGCCGAATCGGTGTTTTTGTGCCGTTGGTATGAGGGCTTGTTCGCGCTGGCTGATGATGAGGTCATGGGGCGAGAGTACTGGCAGCGGGTCATGGAGGTGCGCCAGGCGGTCAATCGTGAAATGGAGGCACGCCGAGGCGACGGGGAGCTTCGCGGTTCACTGGACGCCGAGGTGACGGTATTTGCCGATCAGAGCATCGCCGCGGTATTGAATGCCCTGGGCGACGAACTGCGCTTTGTGTTAATCACCTCAAAAGCGGTGGTAAAACCATTGGCGGAAGCCGGTGCGGACGCGGTCGAGACGACCTTAGAGGGCTTGAAGCTGAAGGTTGTGGCATCAAGCCATGACAAATGCGAGCGCTGTTGGCACCGCCGCGAGGACGTGGGTGCGAATGCCGAACACGCCACTTTGTGTGGGCGCTGTGTGGAAAACATCGCCGGTGATGGGGAGTTGCGCCATTTTGCTTAAGCGAAAACTGTTTTGGGGCGGCTATGCCCTGGCGCTTGTGGTGGTGCTGCTCGATCAGTGGAGCAAGCATGCCGCAACTGCGATGCTGGAATACGCCACGCCGGTTCCCGTTCTGCCGTTACTGGACATCACGCTGCATCACAATACCGGTGCGGCGTTTAGCTTTTTAAGTGAAGCGGGCGGCTGGCAGCGCTTGTTTTTTAGTGCGATAGCGGTGGCAGCCAGCGTTGGCATCAGCATTTGGCTGTGGCGTTTGCGCACCCACGAAAAACTCTTGGGCGTAAGCCTCGCCTTGATTTTGGGCGGCGCTTTGGGCAATGTGATTGACCGCATTCGCTTTGGCTATGTGGTGGATTTTATTTCTGTGCATTATGGGCAATGGTATTTTCCCACATTTAATATCGCCGATAGTGCCATTACCCTGGGAGCGATCGGTTTAATCATCGATAGCCTCTGGGGTGAAAAACTGGCAAAAACATTTCAGGGGGATAGCAGCGCGTGAGCTTACAGCGGCGTTTACGACTTAATTTTGCCTTGAGTTTTGAAGATGGCACCGAGGTCGACAGCAATTTTGGCGGTGAACCTGTGGCCTGTGTGGTGGGCGATGGCAGTCTGTTGCCTTCCTTCGAGGCCTGTGTGTTAGGCCTTGAGCCAGGCGAGCGCAAGCAGTTCACTTTGCCTCCCGAGCAAGCGTTTGGTGCGGTCAAAGACGACAACCGCCAGCGCGTGCCCAGAGCGCGTTTTGGCGATGACGTACCGCCGGAGCCCGGTCTGGTGTTACTGTTCAAAGAGGCCAGCGGTGGCGATGTGCCCGGTGTGGTTATTGCGGTAGATGAGGAGTGGGTGATGGTTGACTTCAACCATCCGCTTGCGGGGCGAACCTTGATTTTTGATGTACAGCTTCACGCCATCGAAGAGCTAGAGGAAGCCTGATGGATATTCAGTTGGCAAATCCACGCGGTTTTTGCGCGGGCGTTGACCGCGCTATCGCCATTGTTGATCGGGCGCTCGATGTATTCGGTGCGCCGATCTGGGTGCGCCACGAAGTGGTGCACAACAAATTTGTGGTGGATAACCTGCGCGAGCGCGGTGCGGTATTTGTCGATGAGTTACACGAAGTACCCGATGACAGCATTGTTATTTTTTCCGCTCATGGCGTGTCGCAGGCGGTGCGCAAAGAAGCGCAGGCGCGCGGCCTGAAAGTGTTCGACGCCACCTGTCCGCTGGTAACCAAAGTGCATATGGAAGTCACCCGTTATTCCCGTGAGGGGCGCGAGTGTGTGCTGATTGGCCACCGTGGCCACCCCGAGGTGGAAGGTACGATGGGGCAATACGACGCCAGTGCCGGTGGCGCGATTTATCTGGTGGAGGACGAGGCACAGGTGGCCACGCTTGAGGTTAATAACCCTGATAGTTTGTGCTTTGTCACCCAAACCACACTGTCGATGGATGACACCGCCAAAGTCATCGACGCCTTGCGCCAGCGCTTCCCCAATATTACCGGGCCGCGCAAAGATGATATCTGCTACGCCACCCAGAACCGCCAGGATGCGGTCAAGCAATTGGCTGCCCGCTGCGATCTGGTGCTCGTGGTTGGCTCACCCAACAGTTCCAACTCCAATCGCCTGCGCGAGCTTGCCGAGCGCATGGGCGCCGATGCCTATCTACTCGATGGTGCAGAGGACATCAAGGCAGAGTGGCTGCGCGGTAAAACCAATATCGGCGTTACCGCCGGTGCTTCTGCGCCGGAGGTTCTGGTGCAGCAGGTTGTTGCCGGTCTTGAGGCCCTGGGCGCCAATCCCAGCGTAGAACTTGAAGGTCGCCCTGAAAACGTGACCTTTTCCATGCCCAAGGAGCTGCGGGTGGTCAACATCGACTAGCAGGCTGCTGATTTTCTATCTGTCTTGCCAGTGCCCCTGGCCCTCTTAGAGAGGAGCAACCCCTCTCAAAAATGTGAAGTAAGCCGCATTTTCCCTTAAGTTCCACCGTCTATCCCCCTTTGCGACCGTCTATTGGCGTTTGGCTGGCTTTCACAGCAGGATTTGCTAAGTTAGGCTCAGCAAAGAAAAAGGGAGGCGTGTTGTGAGGCGCGCATTAACAAGCAAAACACAGGCGGGTTTCAGCCTTATTGAATTGATGATGGTTCTGGTGATCGTCACGATTCTGGTTACCGCGGCTGCACCATCATTTCAGAGTTCCATCCAGCGCGGTCGGATGGCGGCGGGGCTTAGCAATATTGGCGATATGCTCAATGTGGCGCGCAGCGAAGCGATTGTGCGCTCTGCTTTTGTCAGCGCTTGTGTCAGTACCAATGGCATAGTCTGTGGTTCGAACAGGTGGGAAGACGGCTGGATGATCTTTGTCGATGACGGCGCCGGTGGCGGTACCGAGGGCGATGGTACGCGAAATGGCGGCGAAGTCGTGCTGCGTATTGGTGCACCTGCCAAGCGCGGTGTCACTATTCGCACAAGCAATTTTGACGATGACGAGTTTATCACCTTTGATGCCGACGGCATGGCCGTGTCTACGGGCACCTTTGTGTTTTGTGATGAACGCGGCGCAACCCAGGCGGCGGGCCTGGTGCTCAACGTTTCCGGTCAGTCGCGATTGGCGGTCGATAGTGCGGGAGCGGACGACACAGTGGAAGATAACACGGGAGCGGCGGTGACATGCCCATGAATAAGCGGACATACAAGCGGTGTGGTAGTGGTCAGGCGGGTTTTACCCTAATTGAAGTGGTGATTGCGGCGCTGGTGTTGGCTATTGGCATTTTAGGCATTGCCGGTATGCAGTTGGTGAGTTTTCAGACCAACCAGGGCGCGTATTTTCGTTCTCAGGCGACGTATATTGCCGCTGATATGCTTGATCGTATCCGTTTGAATGCCGATCAGATGGCCAGTTATAACGGTGTAGACACCGACGCCCCCAACTTTCTGACAACCTATGCCGATCCGGCCTGTGCCACCAGCGCGTCCGGTTGCACCCAGGCGCAGCGCGTTATCCAGGACGTGCGTGAGTGGGGCAGTCATTTTCAGGATGTGTTTTCAAGCACGGATTACCAGCCTGTACTGCCTAACGGGCGTGGCCAAATCACTCAGGATGGCACGACACCGGAGCAGTTTACCATCACCGTGAGCTGGCAGGAGCGCGATTGGAACACGGCTGCGTCCGGTGGCGCTAATCGCGAACTGAGAACACAGCAGGTCGTGTTGACTGCGGAGGTTCAGTGATGCGAAATCCGATGACACGCAACCGTCAGCGTGGTTTGTCTTTAATCGAGTTAATGGTCGCTCTTGGCATCGGCGCATTTTTGATTGCCGGTGTGGTGCAGGTGTTTATTTCCAACAAAAGCTCGGAGCGTTTGGAAACGTCCCTGGCCAGGTTGCAGGAAAATGGTCGCTTTGCGCTGGATCTGATCACCGATGACCTACATCGCGCCCAGTATGTCGGTTGCAATACGGGTGATGCGGTAATTACCAATATGGTCAATAGCGGTGCCGGTTTTCAGGGTGTGCGCGGCTTTGAAAAAGCCAGTAGTACAGTGTGGTCACCGTCTACCCTGCCCGCTAACCTGGTAGTGGTAAAAGATACTGTGCGCTCGGGCACGGATGTATTGCAATTACAAACCGGCAGACAATTGCCGGCAACGATTACCAGTGTTGTGAACGCATCGAGTACAGAAGTGCCGCTGGACGGCAATCCGGGTTGCAGATTGCAAATGGGGGATCGGGTATTACTGTCCAGTTGCGTGAGCGTACACCTGTTTGCGATTACCAATGATTTGAGCAGTTGTGTCAGCGGAGCCGCAGTGGATTTGAAATTCGCCAGCACTCTGAATGCGATTACCACCATCGCCGCGCCCTATAACTCTGGTTCTGAAGTGTTACTGTACGAAGAGAATTTCTGGTACGTGGCCGATACCGGGCGCGATCAAAACGGCATCGACGTTTACGCCCTGTACCGCAAAACCGATGACGGTACGGCGCAGGAAATGATCGAAGGTGTAGAAGCGCTGGAGATTGAAATGGTGCACCAGGTGCCGGGCACAGACAGTATGCGTTATGTCGCGCCCAGTGACAGCGTCCTGAACAGCTCCCTGGCGAATCTCGAATCGGTGCAGCAGGTGCGTATTGCCTTGCTGATGCAGGGTTTTGAACGGGTGCGCGATGTACCTGATACCACAACCTACAACTTACTGGGCACAGACATTGACAGTGTTGATAACGCTTCGGCGACATCAACTTTAAAACACAACGGTGGCTACACGCTGCGGCGAGTGTTTTCCACCACCGTTGTGTTGCGCAATGCCAAGGATGTATAAATGATGCGATTTCACTTTCATACCATTGTTAAACGCCCGGCACCCAGATTGCCACAAAAGCAGGACGGCGTGGTACTGCTGCTGGCATTGATACTGTTGCTTATTACCGCGTTTGTGGGGTATTCCGTCATGGATACCAGCACCATGGAAGCGCGTATGGCGGCCATCAAGGAAGGTCAGGCATTGAGCTTTCAGGGGGCGGAGTCGATTATTTCCCAAAGCCTGCAAACCACCGATATGGTCGGTCGTGCCCGCGCCGCGCATCTTTCCGGTGGCGCAGACCCCATAGATGCCTACACCTTCAGTTATGATGCGGATTTGAGCGGAAGGGCTGAGATGGAATACACCGCGAGCACACCCGCCTACGGCGAAGACTGGACCCGCGGTTTCAGCAATCAGCATTTTGAACTCAATTCTGAAGTCGTACGCAGCGGCGGGCGCTTTCAAGCGCATCACGTGCAGGGCGTGCGCGTGCTGACACCAGGTTTATAAGCAGTGCAAGAGACAGAAAATTTAGAGGAAACAGTGATGAAAACGGCTATGAAAACACTTGCCCGCTACAGCCGCACCACCGCCGCGGCATTCGGGGCGTCTATGTTGTGTCTGTCACCTGCCACGGCGGATGACACCGATATTTTCTTTGGTACCAACTCCAACCTGGATGTGTATCCCAATGTGCTGCTGATTGTGGATACCTCTGGCTCAATGAATTGGCAAACGAACCCTCCTTCCAACAACAACCGTATTGGTCATGTTAAGGAAGCGTTGCGGATTCTGATTAACGACCTGAACAACGTCAATGTGGGGCTGATGCGCTTTTCCAATCCGGGCGGGCCTGTGTTGTACCCGGTCAGTCCCATCGATGGCGATGTTGTCGGTGGTGGCAATGTCGCGGTGGTGGCGAGCGTGGCAGACTCCAGCGATGATGCGATGGAAGCCGTCACCAGCTCGGCCACTGTGTTTCAAAACGACAGCCAGCGCTTGTATCTGCCTAAAACTCAGCAATTTGGTGTAAGTACTGATGTTATTTCCGTAAATAACGATAATGGAGACTCCAGGGAGCGGATCTCTGACGGCGAAAATAAGAAAGGTGAAGTCAGACTTGATTTTCTGCATGCTAATAACTATATGATTGGCCTGCGGTTTGGTAACACCAATGTGCCGCGCAATGCGCAGATCCTGGATGCCAGGGTGGAGCTGTTTGGGCGAGATAATCCCAGCAACAACAGTGACCCGGTTTATGTCGAGATTATTGGTGAGCGAGACGAGACGGGTGGCAACTACTCAAACGGCAACCGTCATCTCTCTAATCGGATAGACGATCCCTCCGAGCGCACGGTCGCAGTAGACTGGACGATTACCGATGAAGTCGAGCATCGGATGCCTATGCAAAGTGCTGATGTCAGTAGCATTGTGCAGCAGATCGTCGACAATCCGGCGTGGAACGCACCCAGTGGTGAAGAAGACGATATCAGTTTGATGCTCGGCCCTCAGTTTACTGCGCCCACCAGTACCGGGCGGCGGTTTTTTTACTCCCGCAACGGCAATGTGAACTTCGCGCCCAGGCTGGTAGTGGATTATCTCAACCCTGGAGTACCGAATTCTGAGGTGGATTCGCAGGTGGGGGTGCGCTTTCAAAATGTGCGTGTACCTAAGAAAGCGACCATTGTCAGTGCGCACATCAGCTTTACTACGGCACGCTCTTTTACCGAGGACTACGCCTTGACGATTGTCGGGGAGAAATCCGACGCCCCCGCGCCGTACACTACGAGCACACCGATCAGCGGTCGAAGCTATTACGGCACAACGGTGGCCTGGAATGGCACTGATGATGTACAAACGGGTAGAACGATGCAGTCGGCGGATATCACCAGTATTGTGCAGCAGCAAATCAATGAAGAGAACTGGTGCAGCAGTGGCGACCTCGCCTTTAAAATCACTGGCACGGCAGGCGACATCGTCTTCAATGCCTTCGATGGCGACAGTTCACAGGCTGCCAGGCTGAATATTGTCTACGACCATGATTCTATACCCGCGGGTGATTCCTGCTATACGCGCATTATGTCGCGTCGGGTTAACGCGACCATGGAGGATGTGCAGCAGGCGGTCGTTAGTGGTGCTGACGTCGTGAACTCCACCGCTGGTGTACTGCATCTCGACAGCGGTGCCTCTTCGCGTTTGGGCTTGCGTTTTCGCAACGTTCGCATTCGCCAGGGCTTGAAGATTAAAAGCGCGCACCTGGAGTTAGTGGCTGCAAGAAATCAAGACGTGACCGCAAACACTACGATTTCGGTTGAAGACAGCGCCGCTCCGACTGAGTACGATGCCAGCAACCCCGCCAATTCAGTATCGTCGCGCAGCTATTTCAGTACCACCGTTCCCTGGACCTTAACGGGCGATGTGAATGACGGTTTTGTCTACCAATCGCCGGATATCACCGATCTGGTTCAGCATATCGTTGATCGCAGCGATTGGGCCTATGGCAACCCGATGATGTTTCAAGTGCATGCCAACTCTGGTGCGGGTGATGTACAGGTGGTGTCGTTTGACGACAGCCCTGGCCAATCGCCCCGTTTGTTTATTGAGTACGAGGACGATGGCACGACTCCCGAGCGCAGCGTGCGAGATGTGCTGCTGGAGCAGGTTGACTCACTGTGGGTGGCTGGTGGTACGCCGGTTCAGGATGTGTACTATGAGGCGGCCCGCTATCTGATGGGCGAAACGGTGCACTGGGGTAAGAGGAGGGGGAATAACTTCCGCTATACTCGGGTTTCCCATCCGGATTCCATGGTGCCGGGAACATTTACCATCAACACCCCCGCGGATTGCCCTGCAGACAACCCCAGCCACAGCAACTGCAGGACCGAGAATATCACCGGTGCAGGTGGTAATGAGCCCACGTATCAATCCCCCATCAATCACGAGTGTCACCGTAACAATCATATTATTATGCTGACCGATGGTCAGGCTAACAGTGCGCACTCGGCAGCTCTTTATCCACCCTTGATGGACGGTCGGGCCTGCGTTAACGCACCTTCCGGCGGTGAGAGTTTGTCGTCGGGCGAACGCTGTGTAAAAACCCTGGCAGATTATCTGCATACCACGGATATTATCCCCGAGCTTGCGGGCGAACAGATCGTGACCACGCATACGGTGGGTTTTAGTTTCAGCAGTCAGTGGCTGGCGGATATCGCGGGCGAGGGTGGCGGTACTTACAATGAGTCTTCTACCGCGGCGTCTCTGGTGAGTCAGATCAATGATATTGTGGTCGAGGCACTGAAGAGCAATACCACCTTCGTGGCGCCCGTGGCAACGGTGAACCAGTTTGATCGTATGAATCACCTGGATCAAATTTATTTTGCCCTGTTCCGACCCGAGGATCGTCCTCGCTGGCCCGGCAACGTGAAGCGTTACAAGCTCGGTGATGGCAATGTCATCAAGGATCAAAACGATGCTGATGCCATCGACCCGGCCACGGGGTTCTTCAAAGACACTTCCCAGAGTTTCTGGAGTGCGACTGTGGATGGCAACCTGATTGACCAGGGTGGCACGGCGGAGAACATACCCGCTCATGGTTCGCGTAAGGTCTACACCTATTACGACGGTTCACCCAGCATGGAGCTTACGAATCCTAATAACGCCTTTGCAACTACCAATGCGAATCTCACACCGGCTATGTTTGGTGTGGGTGGATATTCCACCGCGCAGTTCCAGGACTTTATTAACTGGATTCGCGGTCAGGACATCTTCGATGAGGACGGTGATGGCATAACCACAGACAACCGCTACGCACTGGGCGACCCCCTGCATTCGCGCCCAGTGGCTATAACCTATGGCACAAGTGGCACCGTAGCGGATGTGGAGTTGTTTTTTGGCACTAATGCGGGTGGTTTACACTCAGTTAGAGGTAACACTGGCGTTGAGCGCTTTATGTTTATCCCTGAAGAGGTATTTGGTATTCAGGAAGAGTTGAGCACCAACCCGCAATTTTTGCCGCACCCCTACGGCATGGATGGTCGCATAACCGCATGGGTGAACGACAACGGCAACAACGGTATTGATACCACCGACACGGCTGATTTCGTGCGTATTTATACGGGTATGCGCCGCGGTGGTCGCACCTATTTCGCGCTGGATGTGACGAATCGCGATGCGCCGAAACTGCTGTGGAAAATCACCGGCGGCTCCAGCGGGTTTTCAGAGCTGGGTCAAAGCTGGGCAGAGCCCGTGAAAGCCAAGGTTAAAATCAACTCCGATGTGAAAGACGTGATTATTCTATCGGGTGGTTACGACCCGGATGAGGACGAAAGTGAGCAGCGCCGTGAAGATGCTATGGGGCGCGCCCTGTATATCGTTGACGCCGAGACCGGTGACAAGCTGTGGTCGGGTGGTCTTAGCGGCGTCGATACCTGGAACGAGAACTTCCCGGACATGAAGTACAGCTTTCCCTCTGCGGTCACAGTGGGCGACGTGGACGGCGATGGTTTGATGGATTCCATGTTCGCCGCCGATACAGGCGGGCAGTTGTGGCGCTTTGATGTGTTCAATGGCAGCAATGCCTCTAACTTGATCACCGGCGGCGTCATTGCCGACCTGGGGCCGGGTGATGATCCGGTCACGGTTGAGAACAGCCGCCGTTTCTTCCACACCCCAAGCGTGGCACTGCGTCGAGGCGACAACGGTGCGGAGCTGGCCGTGGCGGTAGGTTCCGGCTTCCGTCCGTCACCGCTGAAAACACTGGCGACCAATCGCATGTATATGGTTCGTCAGGCCTCGGTGTTTTCTGCGCCATCGACTTACACGCGATTGACCGCGGATGACCTGTACGATGCCTCTGCGAACCGCTTAGACACCTTGACTGATGCGGTAGACCTGGCGACCGAGCGCGCGGCACTCGATGCGGCCGATGGCTGGTATTTCGATCTGCCTTACACGGCAGAGAAAGTGTTGTCATCACCTCTGATTACCCAGGATTCCGTGGTGTTTACCACTTATCAGCCGGGAGCGTCTGCCTCCAGTTGTGTGGCTGCAGCCGGTGTGTCTCGGGTGTATCAGGTTGCTCTGAATGATGCAACGGCGGTAAATGGCGATGCCTGGGGCAGCTCTGATCCCAGCGACCCAGACCCCACTGGGCGCGGCACTGAGCTTGCCAGTGGCAGTATTGTTGATGATCCGACGGTTATTTGTACGGAAGGCGAGGGTTGTACGACGTTTGTTGGTGCGGAGTCGCCGCTGGATCCTATCAGCGTCAGTGATCGCTTGATTAAAACTTACTGGCGCAAGGAGGAGTGATGGGCATGAAGAAATTGGCTCAACAGCGGGGCTTCACTCTGGTCGAGTTGATGATTGTCCTGGTGATTATTGCCTTGTTGGCAGGGGTTGCCCTACCGACTTATCAGGCATCGGTAGTCAATTCGACGCGTAAAGACGTCGGCGGTGCATTGCTCGGTTTGGCGCAGGCGATGGAACGCCACTACGCGCAGACCTTCAGTTATAAGGCTGCTGCTACTGGTGGTGCCGATACCGGCGCGCCGCTGGCTGCACTGTATCCGAGTCAGGCACCGATTGATGGCACACCCTATTACAACTTGACTATTGAAGCTGCGGATGACGACAGTTACACCGTGCGTGCCACGCCCATAGCGGGCACGCGCCAGGCAGGTGACGGTTTTTTGGAGATCAACTCCCTGGGTCAGCGTTTTTGGGATAAAAACAACAGCGGTGGAATTGGTTCGGATGAAAGAACGTGGGAGCGCTAAACGCGCCTTGGAGAGAATGATGAAAAAACTGATGATGGCGGTGGTTTTAGTTTTGGGTGTGTTTTCCCTGAGCGTCTATGCGCAGAACCCGTCAAATAACGACCTTGTTATCAGCGAAGATGACGCAGATGGGCGTCCTGTGCAGATCCCGGTGAATGAAGTGCCGAAAGTGGTCATGGACGCGATCAAGGCCAAACAAAAAGGTATTTTTTTCACGCAGGCGGAGCGTTTTTGGTATCGTGATCTGTTGACCTACCAGGTGATGGGCAGGCGTTTCAGCGAAGAGTGGTTGTTCAGAGTGGTGGATGACGGCACCGTGCTGATGGCAGAGGTTGACGGCCGATAGCAAAACCTACAGTGGGCAGGACAGGGCATTTTGCGTTCTGTCCTCGTGAATGCCGTCACCGTCATTGTCCCCCGGTTGGTAGCTGCGCCCGCCGTGGTTGAGTACCAGAGCCCGCGCGTAGCGTATGTCGGCGCTGCGCGGGCAGTAGAACACGGTGCCATTTTGCCAGGTGTTGCCGCCGCTTTGAAAATCCGTGTAGCGCCTGTTCAGTGAGGCTCTCCAGCGAATATCGCCCTGTGTTGTCGCCCAGTTGATTTCGCGCAGCACTTCGTCACCTTCATCGACCTGTTGGTTGTTGTTATTGTCCATGAATACCGCGATGCTCACATCGTCGCTCCAATCGTTGGTGCACTGCCTGGCGTCGGTTAAGGCGCAGAGGCGCACGGCTCGTTGCCGCTGCACTGCGTTGTAGCGCGCAAAATGAAACAGGCTTTTAAAGGTAAACATGGCCGACTGCGCCCGCTGTCTTGGCACCCAGTTGGAAAAAGCCTGTTGCGATAAAATACTGATCAGCGTCACAAGGCATAGGGTAATCAAGGTTGAAAGCAGTGTTATTCCGGCGTCCTGGGGCGGGGTTTTCATATCGGCATCCTGTATGAAGATGCCTTGTTTTACCTCACCGTTGCCGCCTTAGCGACGGCAAAAGTGGCCGCGCCCGTTGTTGCTGGAACAACGGGCAATGATGAGGGGTTAACCCGGATATTTCACCAGTACGGCAGCTACGTTGATATTATTTGCTTAATATCAATGGGTTATGTGGTGAGTGGCAACAAAAGCCAATGTACAAACTGTGCCTAAATGGTTGTTTGGGTTAGTCATCCAGCCCCAGCTTTTTGAGGCGGTAGCGCAAACTGCGAAAACTGATCCCCAGCCGCCTGGCGGTCGCGGTTTTGTTCCAGCGCGATTCCTGCAGGGCTTGTTCGAGAATGTTCCGTTCGATGTTTTCAAGATAGCCCTCCAAATCGCCATAGGCATCTTGTACTGACCACTGCGGCGCAGCCCCTGTTCCGTCGGTGCTTTTTTCAATAGCCGCAGTTTTAGCGGGGGCGGCTGCAATGGGTGCAGCTTCAACGGGTGCTCTTGAAAATACCAAGTCTTCAGCGTGAATCACATCGTCATTGGATAGTGCCAGGGCGCGCTCCAGGGTGTTTTCCAGCTCGCGGATATTACCGGGGAAGTGGTAGGCGGCCAGAACGTCCATCGCCGAGGGCTCCAGAGTGACGACGCGGTTTTGCCCCTCGGTCATTTTTGCCAGCAGTGCTTCGGTGAGCAGGGGCAGGTCTTCCAGTCGCTCCCGCAGCGGCGGCACCGCCAATTCAATCACATTAATACGGTAGTAGAGGTCATAGCGGAATGAGCCGTTGCTGGCCTCCGCTGCGAGGTCCTTGTGGGTAGCGCTTAAAATGCGGACATCGGTGGCGTGCTCCGAAGCACTGCCGATGGGGCGTACGGATTTTTCCTGGATTGCGCGCAGTAATTTGACCTGCATGGCCAGCGGCAGATCGGCCACTTCGTCCAGGAACAGGGTGCCGCCTGCGGCCGCTTGAAAAAGTCCCTCTTTGTCGGCGTAGGCGCCGGTAAAACTGCCTTTGACGTGTCCAAATAACTCGCTTTCCACCAAGTCAGCGGGAATAGCGCCACAGTTTACCGCGATAAAGGGGCCGTTGGCGCGCGGGCCGCGCTGATGGATCAGGCGCGCCACCACTTCCTTGCCCACACCGGATTCGCCGCTGATATGCACCGGTGCCTGACTGCGCGCAAGGCGGCGAATTTTTTGACGCAACATGGTCACTGCGGGGGAGCAGCCGTGCAGGCTATCGTCTGGCGCTTGCGCGTCTCCGTCGTCACTGCCCAATTGCAAGGCGGTGTTAACCAGATTACGCAGACGATCTAACTCGATAGGTTTACTGATAAAATCAAATGCACCCGCTTTCAGGGCCGTGACGGCGGTTTCCGCACTGCCGTAGGCGGTGATCACAGCGACCGGCACATCGGGGTAGTTGCCGTGCAGAGTCTCCACCAGACTCAGACCGTTGCCGTCGGGCAGGCGCATGTCGGTTAAACACAAATCCGGCTGTTGTTTGCGAACTTGCTCCAGGGCGCTGCTAAGATCCGCTGCACAGATGGTAGCAAGCCCCATGCGTTGCAGGGTGATGTCCAGCAGCTCGCGGATATCCGGTTCGTCATCCACAATTAATACCTGTTTTTGTACCATTGTTATCTCCGCTGAGTGATGTGGATGGCAAAACAGCCGTGGCCATCATCGGTACTGTGATATTGCAGTTGGGCGTGGTTGATATCACACAGTTCCTTGCACAGAAACAGGCCCATACCGCTACCTTGTTCCACCGTGGTGTAAAAAGGTTCAAATAGCTTGCTCTGCTCCGCAGGGGCAACACCTTCGCCGCGATCGATGACCTCGATGCTGCAGTGTTTGGCCTGGATATTCAGTTGCACATTGATTTGCGCACAGGCGATGCCCGTGGCCATTTCACTGTGGCGCAGGGCATTGTCCAGCAGATTACTCAACACCCGTTCCAGATGTTCGGGGTCAAAGGCTATTTCCAACTCCCGAGAGGCACAAGCCAGGGTGATTTGCGGCTCATCCTGACGGGTTTCCCGGTATACCTGTATCATGTTTTCAAGCCAGTCCGCCAGTGGTAAGAACTGTGGATTGGGTGCCTCGCGTCTCGAAATCTGCATCACTGATTCAATCACCACATTCATACGCTGACAGTGTTTGTGAATAATGTTGGTCAGGTGTCTATCGGCGTCATTCATTTGCTCCGACTCCAGCAGCAACTGCGCCGCATGGCTGGCCGCCCCCAGGGGGTTGCGAATTTCGTGGGCGATACTGGCGGTCAGCCTGCCTAAAGAGTTGAGTTTCAGGGAGTGTGCGTATTGGGTGGCAGGTGTGTAATCATCGACAAATATCAATGACGACTTGTCTGTGTGTCCTGGGCTTAGCTCTTTAAAATGGGCGACCAGCGGCGCCTCACTGCCATCGGCGTAAAACGGGCTGGTTTGTGCCGAGCCGCCGGCGCGCCAGTGTTGATAGTGCTGTGCCAGGGCCTCGTTGTAGCTTTCCAGGGGTCGTTGCTGCTGCAACATCATGGGTCTGTCTGGCAGCAGCAGACGTCCTGCTGCACTGTTGATGGCACTGGCCATGGCGTTCTCGTGCACCAGCAAAATACCGGTCTGCAGGTTTTGCACGACTTGCTCGCTGAGGCGTTGCAGGTTGTAGAGATCGTAGGCCCGAGAGCGCGCCAGCTCCTCCACTCTCAGCAATCGCTGCGCAACGGCTTGCACCAGCAGTGACACGGCAAAGGTCAATATGCCAAGCAGGGCAACCGGGAGCATGGTTTTGAACGTCATCGCGCCAACTGTAATCAAGCGCACCGAATCAGCGAGCAGTACGATGACCGCCAGCGCGGCGATCAGTGTGGCGAGGGTGCGATTTCGTTCCAGCACTGCACTTGCCGCAACCGATACAATCAACAGCGCTGGCAGGCCAGAGCCAATGCCGCCGCTGGCATCCGAGAGCAAAGCCAGGCATACAATATCGGTGAAGAAAACCGCGAATAAACTCGATGATCGGGTATGAATCTGTTTGGGTAGCAAGGCGACCAGTACGATGTTGGATATGCAGTAAACCAAGGCCACAGCGAGGTAGAGATCCGGGTTCAGTGTGCCGACAAGTTCACGGGATTTAGGCGAGAGCAACAAGATCAACAGCACAACAGATACCAACGTGCGATAAGCCACGTAGATGGAAAACAAGGTGCGATTCTGTCGCTGACCGTCTTGGCTGTTGGCTGTGTTTCTCTTCATAGTGCGCTAGGCGTTCGAATCTAACTGCCGCAAGTGTAGCAGGCCGGGGGCGACCGCGCAGATACGGACTGGGAAATACTGGCACAAAGCTCCGGTTTTGGAGAAAATACGCGCGTATTTACCAATAAGCGATAACGGTCATGGCAGACATTCAATTTTTGATGGCGCAAATCAACACCCTGGTGGGTGATTTTCAGGGGAATACGGATCGGGTGCTTTCCACTATGGAACGCGCTGCAAATATGCACCCCGGCGCTGTGGTGGTGTTTCCCGAGCTGACCTTGAGTGGTTATCCACCCGAGGATTTGCTGCTGCGCCCCAGCATCGCTCTGCGGGTGGACAGGGCGCTAAAGCAGGTGTGCGAAGCGTCCCGCAAGCACGATGTGTATTTGGTGATCGGTTACCCGCTCAGGCATGAGGACGGCTTGTACAATGTCGCGGGGGTGATTTATCGAGGGGAAATGCTGGCGCAATATGCCAAGCAGCATTTGCCGAATTATCAGGTCTTCGACGAAAAACGCTATTTTGAGGCGGGCGATGAACCCTGCGTATTGGAGCTGCACGGTGTTAAGGTGGGCTTGACCATTTGCGAAGATATCTGGCAGCAAGGCCCTATACGCCAGGCCAAAGCGGCGGGGGCGGAGCTGATTTTAAATTTGAATTCCTCGCCGTTTCACCGCGGCAAACGCAATGAGCGCTGGGAGTTGGTTGGCAGTAAAGCCGAGCGTTTCGGGTTGCCGGTGGTGTACGTCAATCAGGTGGGCGCTCAGGACGAACTGGTGTTTGATGGCGGTTCTTTTGCGGCTGATGCCAACGGCGACATTGTTGCCGCCGCGCCAAATTTTGTCGAAGGTTTGTTTTGGGTGAGCGCTGCGCGCACCACTCAGGGTTTACGCCTTACCAGCGAGCATCGCGCCGAACCACTGGCAGAATTGGATAGCATTTACCGGGCTCTTGTGCTGGGCATGCGAGACTACGTCAACAAAAACGGCTTTCGTGATGTGGTGCTGGGCTTGTCTGGCGGTATCGATTCCGCGCTGACTCTGGCAGTGGCGGTGGATGCCCTGGGCGCGGATCGCGTGGAGGCGGTGATGATGCCGTTTCGCTACACGGCGCAAATGAGTGTGGAAGACGCCGCCGAGCAGTCCCGTACCTTGGGGGTGTCGCACAAAGTGATTTCCATCGAGCCCATCTTTGAGGCGTTTATGATGGCACTTGCGGATGAGTTTGCAGGGCTTGCGCCAGATACCACGGAAGAAAACTTGCAGGCGCGCTGTCGCGGTGTGTTGTTGATGTCCATTTCCAACAAAAAAGGCTCGCTGGTATTGACGACTGGGAACAAGAGCGAGTTGGCGGTGGGCTATTCAACCCTCTATGGCGATATGGCCGGAGGTTTTGACGTGCTCAAAGACGTGCCGAAGACGCTGGTCTACGCACTTGCGCGTCATCGCAATAGCCTGGGTCCGTGTATTCCCGAACGGGTTATTGAGCGCCCGCCATCGGCTGAGCTTGCCCCCGATCAAAAAGACGAGGATAACCTGCCGCCCTACGATGTCCTCGATGAAATACTGCGTTTATATGTGGAAGAGGACCTTAGCGCCGAGGCGATTGTCGATACCGGCATTGCCAGAGAGCAGGTGGAGCGCGTGGTGCGGTTGGTAGATATCAACGAATACAAGCGTCGCCAGGCGCCCATCGGTGTGCGCATTACCCGCCGGGGCTTTGGTCGCGATAGACGCTATCCTGTCACCTCCGGGTGGAAAATGGGGGATTGACTCTGTCAGGCACTCTCCCAGTTGGGGAGGGCGGTGATTCGGGTTTTAAGAACCCGAATACGCCTCCCGGGTGTCATAATAGGGAGGTCTGGGCGGGTCGAACAGGCCAAGAGAGGCGCGGTTGAGCCACGAAGGTTTGGCATCGTAGTCAAATTTAAATTGCCCGTTTTTGTCAAACTCCGGGTAATCCGGGTAGTTTTTTGCCAGCACCGCCACGGCATCGTCCGCCAGATCCTGCATGCCCAGCAGGTAATAGCCCTGGGCCATCACCGCCAGGCCATCGGCGACCACGGGGCTGTGCTGAAAATTCTCTACCACGTAGCGACCGCGATTGGCTGCAGCCAGATAGGCGCCGCGCTGGAAGTAGTAGTTCGCAACGTGAATTTCATGACGTGCCAGCTTGTTGCGCAAGTCGATCATGCGCGCGCGCACATCGGCAGCGTAGGGACTTGAGGGAAAACGCCTGAGTAATTTGTTGAATTCTGCGAAGGCTTCGCGGGCGTTGCTGGGGTCCCGCTTGGTCAGGTCGATTTTGGAAAAGCGTGCAAAAATATCGCGGTTGCGGCTGTAGGCGGCCAGCCCTTTCAGGTAATAGGCATAGTCCACATTGGGATGCTGGGGGTGCAGGCGGATGAAACGATTCGCTGTTTCGATAGCTTCTTCAGGCTCGTAAGAGCTGTAGTGAGCGTAAATCAGCTCTAATTGCGCCTGCTCGGCGTAGCGGCCAAAAGGGTAACGCGATTCCAGCATGCGCAGGGAGCGAATCGCAAGCTCGTAGTTGCGAGCCCTTAAGTAGCGCTGCGCCTGTTGGTACATTTGCACCTCGCCGGCATTGGCCTCTTCTTCTTCCTTGGCATCGTTTCCGGCACAGCCTGCAAACAACAGGGCCGCCAGCAGCATAAGTGTGTATTTCAATCGATTCACCTTTGTTACGGTCTCACGTGCTAGTATTGCGACCTATAGACAGCAGTATCGCTCGCAGGTTCGCGGGTGGGCTATTTAACCACAGGCGCGGTGTTGCATAAACACCTGCGGTATTTTTCCTTTTGGCAGTTGCATGAAACGAGCAGTAAATGAACAGGCGATAGTTACCGCTGAACTACATGGTCAGCGCCTCGATGCCGCCGCTGCTACCTTATTTGACCAGTATTCGCGCTCGCGCCTGCAAACCTGGATCAAAAGCGGTGAACTTTGCGTTAATGGCCAGCAGTTGCGCCCGAGAGACAAGGTCAGTCAGGGTGACGAGCTGAGCTTGCGGGCGGAGCTTGAGGAGGCCGGGGCATGGCAGGCTGAGAATATTGCACTGGATATTGTCTATGAGGACGACAGTCTGATGGTGATTGACAAACCCGCGGGCTTGGTGGTTCATCCTGCGGCGGGGCATGCCAGTGGCACCCTGGTCAATGCGTTGCTGGCTCACGCTCCTGCCTTGTCCACCTTGCCCCGCGCGGGTATTGTGCATCGGCTCGATCGCGATACCACCGGTTTGATGGTGGTTGCCAAGACTCTGCAAGCCCATCACAGCCTGGTGCAACAATTGCAGGCGCGCACGGTGTCGCGCCAGTATTGTGCGATCTGCACGGGTACATTCAGCGGTGGCGGCACCATCGACGCACCCATGGGCAGACACCCGCGTCAGCGCACCAAAATGGCCGTGGTAAACCATGGTGGTAAACACGCTGTCACCCACTATCGCATCGCCAAACGCTTTGCCAACCACACTCAGCTTTTGGTCAAATTGGAAACCGGCCGCACGCATCAGATTCGGGTGCATCTGGCGCATAAACATCATCCTTTACTTGGCGACCCGCTCTATGGCGGCAGGCCGCGTCTGCCCGCGGGTGCATCGGACGTTTTGATCAAGGCCCTGCGCGAGTTTCCCCGCCAGGCATTGCACGCCCAGCAGTTAGGTCTGGAGCACCCCGAAACCGGCGAGGAATGTCTCTTTGAAAGTGCGCTGCCGCAGGATATGCAGGATTTGCTGGCCGTGCTTGAGGCAGAGGACACGGGCATTGCTTAAACCCCATTGGCTCGCGCCGCCGCATGTCGTGGCGCTCTCATCCACCCGCGAGGGCGGTGTCAGCGAGGGAGTTTACGCAAGTCTGAATACGGGTGATCTCGTGGGCGACAAGCCTGCATCTGTGGCGCAAAACCGCGCCATCGTATTGTCACATCTTCCCGCCGCAGCGCGTATTCAGTGGCTGTCGCAGGTGCATGGTGTTGATGTGCTCGCGGCAGACCATAACACGGCGGATGACGCGCCACGAGCTGACGCCAGCGTGACCCGCACAGCAGGCGTTTTCCTCGCCATTATGAGCGCCGATTGCTTACCCGTTCTGTTTTGCGACCGCCGCGGTTCGGTCGTGGGTGCTGCACATGCTGGTTGGCGCTCCCTGCTCGGTGGTGTCTTGGAAAATACGGTTGCCGCTATGAATGTGCCACCCGGGGAAATTTTGGCGTGGTTTGGTCCTGCCATCAGCGCCGCTGCTTTCGAGGTGGGTGCTGAAGTGCGAGAAGCCTTTGTGGCTCGCAGCCATGCCAGCGCTTGCGCATTTAAGGCACATGGCGACAGGTTTCTGGCCGACTTGAGCGCGCTTGCCCGCCAGCGTTTGTCCGCGCTTGGGGTGGTAAATTGTTTTGATAGTGGCCTCTGCACTTTTGCCGAGCCAGAGCGCTTCTTCTCCTATCGCCGCGATGGACAAACAGGACGGATGGTGAGTCTGGTGGGCTTATCCGCTTGCGCAAACCCTTGAAAAAAACTAAATCCCCCCCATCTACTTCTCAATACTGAATAGCTCGCGCGATTGCGTTTGAGCGAGGAGACTTTTATGAGAATGGACAAGCTGACCAATTCACTACAAAGTGCGCTGGCAGATGCGCAGTCACTGGCGGTGGGAAAGGATCACAATTTTATTGAGCCACTGCATTTATTGAGTGCCCTGTTGAATCAAACCGGGGGTGCTACCAAACCGCTGCTGCAAAAAGCCGGTGCCAATATTGTTGGTTTGCAAAACGATTTAAACAATGCTGTTGAAAACCTGCCCACGGTCAGTGGTACAGCGGGCGAGGTGCATGTCTCGCAGGGCCTGGGGCGTGTATTAAATCTGGCTGATAAAATTGCCCAGCAACAAAACGACGCCTATATTTCCAGCGAGTGCGCGCTGCTTGCCATGCTCGATGGTAAAACGCCGGTGGCTGATTTACTGACGAAAAATGGCGTGACTCGCGAGGCCTTAAGTCAGGCCATCAGCGAAGTGCGTGGCGGGGAAAGTGTGAATTCTGCCGAGGCGGAGGAAGCTCGTCAGGCGCTCGATAAGTACACGATTGATCTGACCGAGCGCGCCGAGCAGGGCAAGCTGGACCCAGTGATCGGCCGCGATGATGAAATTCGCCGTACCATTCAGGTGTTGCAGCGCCGCACCAAGAACAACCCCGTGCTAATCGGTGAGCCCGGTGTGGGTAAAACCGCGATTATCGAGGGTTTGGCGCAGCGTGTTATTAACGGTGAAGTGCCCGAAGGTTTGAAAGACAAACGTATTTTGTCGCTGGATTTAGGTTCGCTGCTTGCGGGTGCGAAATTTCGCGGTGAATTTGAAGAGCGTTTAAAGGCCGTGCTCAACGAGCTGGGCAAGCAGGAAGGCCGCATCATTTTGTTTATTGACGAGCTGCACACCATGGTGGGCGCGGGTAAGGCCGAGGGCTCGATGGATGCGGGCAATATGTTAAAACCTGCACTGGCGCGCGGTGAGTTGCACTGTGTGGGCGCAACCACCCTGGATGAGTATCGTCAGTACGTCGAAAAAGACGCCGCCCTTGAGCGTCGCTTCCAGAAAGTGCTGGTGGATGAGCCCAACGAGGAAGATACCATCGCCATTTTGCGCGGCTTAAAAGAGCGCTACGAAGTGCACCACGGCGTAGATATCACTGACAGTGCGATTATCGCTGCGGCGAAACTGTCGCAGCGCTACATTACTGATCGCCAGTTGCCCGATAAAGCGATTGACCTTGTGGACGAAGCGGCCAGCCGTATTCGTATGGAAATTGATTCTAAACCCGAGGCGATGGATAAACTTGAGCGCCGCTTGATTCAATTGAAAATCGAGCGCGAGGCGGTGAAAAAGGATAAATCCGAGGGCGCGAAAAAACAGGTTGAATTGTTAAGCGCTGAAATTGAAAGTGTGGAAAAAGAATTTGCCGACTTAGAGGAAATCTGGAAGGCGGAAAAAGCTTCTGTACAGGGCGCAGCGCATATTCGGGAGGAACTGGAAAACGCGCGCATGGAGTTGGAGAGCGCACGTCGCAGTGGCGATTTAACTCGCATGTCGGAGTTGCAATACGGCCGTATCCCCGAGTTGGAAAAACAACTGGAAGCCGCTTCCCAGGCGGAGACCGCCGAGCGCACCCTGTTGCGTAACAAAGTGACCGAGGAAGAAGTGGCCGAGGTGGTGTCGCGCTGGACGGGTATTCCCATTTCAAAAATGTTAGAAGGGGATCGCGAGAAACTGTTGCGCATGGAAGATGAGCTGCACAAGCGCGTCGTCGGTCAGAGCGAGGCCGTGGTGGCAGTGTCTAACGCCGTGCGCCGTTCTCGCGCCGGGCTTGCCGACCCCAATCGCCCCAACGGTTCTTTCCTGTTTTTAGGGCCAACTGGCGTGGGTAAAACCGAGCTGTGCAAGGCGCTGGCGGAGTTTTTGTTTGACACCGAGCAGGCCATGGTGCGCGTTGATATGTCCGAGTTTATGGAGAAACACTCGGTTGCACGTTTGATCGGTGCGCCCCCTGGGTATGTTGGCTATGAGGAAGGCGGTTATCTCACCGAGGCGGTGCGCCGCAAGCCCTATTCGCTGCTGTTGCTCGATGAGGTGGAAAAAGCGCACCCCGATGTATTTAACATCCTGCTGCAAGTGCTCGAAGATGGTCGCCTGACCGATGGCCAGGGTCGCACCGTGGATTTTCGCAATACGGTGGTGGTAATGACCTCCAACCTGGGCTCTGACCTGATTCAGGAGCTGGCCGTAAGCGGTGATTATGAGGCGATGAAAGCGGCGGTAATGAATGTTGTTGGCAGTCACTTTCGCCCGGAGTTTATCAACCGTATCGACGAGACGGTGGTGTTTCACCCGCTGGCGCAGGAGCAGATTCGCGGTATCGCGGTGATTCAGCTCGAAGGGCTCAAGCATCGCCTGGCTGAGCGCGAGATGGGGCTTGACGTGTCCGACGCCTTTTTGGATAAGTTGGTTACGGTCGGCTTTGATCCCGTCTACGGTGCGAGGCCACTGAAACGCGCGATTCAGCAGGAGCTGGAAAACCCCTTATCTCAAGCCTTGCTTGCGGGTAAGTTCATCGCTGGCCAAACCATCGCCGTGGATGTGCGTGGCGATGAGGTGGTGTTTGAGGCGCGCTGAGTCGCTGGTAACGGTTTGGTATAGCCACTCGGTATAATGTGCTTGCCAGATCGTGTTTGTGCCTTGTTTCGCGCCTGTATTCTCGGTATTCGATAACCGACACAACAGATGTCACAGCAGAGCCTTCACAAAGAGGACACAAAAAAGCCCCGCCGTTTGGCGAGGCTTTTTTTATGGACGGTTGAATGACTATTCGCAGTGTATGCTGATAAGGTCTTCCGCCTTGCGAATTTGTTCGGCTTTTTGTTCATCGCTCAGGAACTTGTAGCCGCCGTCATCACTTTTTAGGCGAATGCGTGCGGCGGAGCGCAGCACTTCCACATTATTACGCGCGTTTTCGCAGATTTTGGGGTTTTTCTTGATCACCTCAAGCTCTTCGCGTCCGGGCTTTACTGAGCTGCCAGCGGGTGGACGATTGCTCACCGTCGAATTAGGGCGCTTCTCGGTTTTGCCCGCGCGCACGTTTATGGTCTCGTATTCCATACCCGCAGGCGGCGGGCGATCACTGTGCACCAGACGACCGTTTTGATCTTTCCAGCGGTACAACTCAGTGTCAGCGTGAGCGGTGTCAGTCTGCATCGTCAGCAGGCCGCCGATGAGTACAAGCGCAATTAGTAGAGGTTTTGATACATCCATGGCATTCGTTTCGTTGGTGACCTTGTAATAAAGCTAACCCAGCGACCTCGCTGTTGGCAATGAGTTATTCACTGAAAGTACAAAATAATTGAGAAGTGCTTGTTATCCAGGTGGTTGACTTTAGACGCACTCGGGCGCAGTATTATTGTGTTGCAGTTGGCAACGGCTAATGTCGAGTACCCTCGGCCTCTGGCCCACCGTCGAAATGTCTTTTTGGCGGCTGTCTGCAAATTCCGTAAACGCTGGTGGCAGTATGTGCCGCTGGCGCTGGCCTTTTACTGCGCTACCTCGCAGAGTGCCGACACACGGGCTGTTCGTGTTCGCGTATGATTTGAGGTGTTCACGGCAGTCTATAGGCATGGGAGGTGGTGTAGGTGCAACTTTGTACTCCTACACTGAAATAATTTGATGTCAGCGCGTGCTGGCAGGAGAGGAGTTGTACTGTGGAATTGCTATCCGGCGGTGAAATGGTCGCCCAGGCGTTAAAAGACGAGGGCGTTGAGTTTATCTTTGGTTACCCAGGCGGTGCGGTGTTGCACATCTATGATGCCTTGTTCAAGGCGTCGGGTTTCCCGCATGTATTGGTGCGCCATGAGCAGGCAGCCACGCACGCTGCCGATGGTTATGCCCGCGCAACCGGTAAGCCCGGTGTGGTGCTGGTTACCTCCGGCCCAGGTGCCACCAATGCGATCACTGGTATTGCCACGGCTTATATGGATTCCATTCCCATGGTCGTGCTGTCCGGGCAGGTGCAGAGCCATTTAATCGGTGAAGATGCCTTTCAGGAAACCGATATGGTGGGCATTTCACGCCCTGTTGTGAAACACAGTTTCATGGTGAAAAAGCCCGAAGACATCCCGCTGATGATAAAAAAGGCCTTTCACATTGCGCAGACCGGCAGGCCCGGCCCCGTGGTCATTGATATTCCCAAAGACGTGACCCGCCCGGATGCCAAGGTCGAATACGTCTATCCCGATGCCGTAAAAATTCGCTCCTATTCGCCGGTGCAGCGCGGCCATACCGGGCAGATTCGCAAGGCGGCAAAACTCCTGCTCAGTGCCAAACGCCCGGTGATTTACGCTGGGGGCGGTGTGGTGCAGGGTGGGGGTTCTGCACTGTTGACCGAACTCGCCCAGCTATTGAATTATCCCGTTACCGCCACGCTTATGGGGCTGGGTTGTTATCCCGGCACCGATAGACAGTTTTTGGGTATGTTGGGGATGCACGGTTTTTACGAGGCCAACATGGCCATGCACCATGCGGATGTGATTCTCGCTGTTGGAGCGCGGTTTGATGATCGGGTGACCAATACTGTCAGTAAGTTTTGCCCCGGCGCAAAAGTCATTCACATTGATGTGGACCCGACCTCTATCTCCAAAACCGTCGCCGCGGATATCCCTATTGTGGGTCTGGTGCAGCCGGTATTGACCGAGCTGCTCAATCAAGTGCGCCAGGCGCAGAAGAAAAACGGCGATGAGCCGGACACAGAAGCGCTGGCGCGCTGGTGGAAGCAGATTGATGCCTGGCGTGAAGCGCATGGTTTGTGGCATGGGCGGCGCTACGGTGAAAGTGAAATGATCATGCCTCAGCAGGTGATTCAGGCCCTGTATGATGTGACCGAGGGCAACGCCTTCGTTACCTCGGATGTCGGTCAGCATCAGATGTTTGCTGCACAGTATTACCGGTTTGACCAGCCGCGGCGCTGGATCAACTCTGGCGGCCTTGGCACCATGGGCTTTGGTTTGCCATCGGCGATGGGCGTGAAGCTGGCATTTCCCGATGCGGATGTGGCCTGCGTGACCGGTGAAGGCAGCATACAAATGAATATTCAGGAGCTTTCCACCTGCACGCAATACAACACGCCGGTGAAAGTTATTAACCTGCGCAACAATTATCTGGGTATGGTGAAGCAATGGCAGGATATGCAGTACGAGGGTCGTCATTCGTCCAGTACTTATGAAGATTCTTTGCCTGACTTTGTGAAGCTCGTCGAGGCTTATGGTCACGTGGGTATGCAGATCAAAAAGCTGGAAGATTTAGAGCCCGCCATGCGCGAGGCTTTTGCGATGAAAGATAAGCTCGTCTTTCTCGATGTTTTAATCGACCCCACTGAGCACGTGTATCCGATGCACATTGCGCCCAATGGGTCGATGAAAGACATGTGGCTGAGCAAAAACGAGAGGACTTAATTATGCGCAGAATTATTTCGATTTTAATGGAGAATGAACCCGGTGCACTGTCGCGCGTGGTCGGCCTGTTTTCGCAGCGTGGTTACAATATCGACACCCTGAACGTAGCCGCCACCGACGATGCGACCTTGTCGCGGTTAACCTTGACGACCTACGGCAACGACAGGCAAATGGAGCAAATCACCAAGCAGCTTAATAAATTGGTAGATGTGGTTAAGCTGGTGGATTTGACCGAGGGCGCTCATATCGAACGCGATTTATTACTCATAAAAGTGCGCGCCACCGGTGCGATGCGTGAAGAAATAAAACGCACCACCGATATTTTTCGCGGTCAAATTGTCGATGTGGGGCCCGATGTGTATGTTATTCAGCTCACCGGCACCAGCGACAAGCTCGATTCTTTCGTTAAGATAATGGGCGAAGCGCATATCCTGGAAGTCGTGCGCAGCGGCGTGGTGGGTATTGCCCGCGGCGGTAAGGTGTTGAGTTTGTAATTTGTGTCGGCAAAATCAGCGTTGCTGATTTTGCCGGTTATTCTGCGCGATGTTGTAAGCATAAAAAAACCCACGCCTGGCGTGGGTTTTTTTGGATAAAAAGCCTTTACACAATACGCTTCATAGCGGTCATGTAGCCGCGCAGGGTTTTGCCGACTTTTTCTACCGGGTGTGAGCGGATTGCTTCGTTGACGGCGATCAGCTCCTGGTTGTCAACGCCGTTGCCGCCGCTCATGCCTTTGCCGATGATGTCCAGGTCCACGTCTTTCATAAAGTCTGCCAGCAGTGGGCGACAGGCGTGGTCAAACAGATAGCAGCCGTATTCGGCGGTGTCTGAGATGACAATATTCATTTCATACAGCTTTTTGCGTGCGATGGTGTTGGCAATCAGCGGAGTTTCATGCAGCGACTCATAGTAGGCGGATTCATCGATAATACCTGCTGCTACCATGGTTTCAAACGCCAGTTCCACGCCCGCTTTAACCATAGCGACCATTAAAATACCGTGGTCGTAATATTCCTGCTCGCTAATTTCGGCATCGGTATTGGTGGATTTTTCAAAGGCCGTTTCTGCAGTGGCGGCGCGCCATGTCAGCAGGTTTTTATCGTCATTGGCCCAGTCTTCCATCATGGTCTTGGAAAAGTACCCGGTCATGATGTCGTCCTGATGCTTTTCATACAGCGGGCGCATAATATTTTTTAATTCTTCAGCAAGGTAAAACGCGCGGATTTTCGCCGGGTTTGACAGGCGATCCATCATATTGGTGATACCGCCATGTTTTAAGCCTTCGGTGATGGTTTCCCAGCCATATTGAATCAGTTTGGAGGCGTAGCCCGCGTCCATGCCCTTTTCTACCATTTTGTCAAAGCACAAAATAGAGCCAGTTTGCAGCATGCCGCACAAAATGGTCTGCTCGCCCATCAAGTCGGATTTTACTTCTGCAATAAAGGATGATTCTAAAACGCCCGCGCGATGACCGCCCGTGCCCGCGGCGTAAGCCTTCGCAAGTTCAAGACCGTCGCCATTTGGATCGTTTTCGGTGTGTACCGCAATCAGGGTAGGCACACCAAAACCGCGCTTGTATTCTTCGCGGACTTCTGTACCGGGGCATTTTGGCGCAACCATAATGACGGTGAGGTCGTCGCGAATTTGCATGCCCTCTTCAACGATGTTAAAGCCGTGGGAATAGGCTAAACAGGCACCTTGTTTCATCAACGGCATAACCGCCGTTACCACGGCGCTGTGCTGTTTGTCGGGGGTGAGGTTCAGCACCATATCGGCCTGTGGAATCATTTCTTCGTAGGTGCCGACAGTGAAGCCGTTTTCCGTGGCGTTGATATAAGACTGGCGCTTTTCATTGATTGCGCTGTCGCGCAGGGTGTAGGAAACATCCAGACCGCTGTCGCGCAGGTTCAGCCCCTGGTTCAAGCCCTGTGCGCCGCAGCCGACAATAACCAGTTTCTTACCGCGCAGCTTATCAACCCCGCCTTCGAATTCTGATTTATCCATAAAACGGCATTTGCCCAGCTGCTGTAATTGCAGGCGCAGGGGCAGGGTGTTGAAATAGTTCTGGCTCATTGTGTTCTCCTTTGAATGATGGTTAGCGCCATGCGCTAGTAACGGGCGTAACAATACGCGGTTTTTATAATTGCGTAAAACGCTATATTGGTAAAACTGTGTTGCGATATATGCAATAATAGGTCTCTCATCCCGTTAAAGGTAGCCTATGGATATTCGCGCACTCAGGCTTTTTCTCATCGTCGCAGACACCCTGAGCTTTACTCGCGCCAGTGAGCAGGCGCATATCAGTGTGTCAGCGGTAAGCCGCAGCATCGCGCGTTTGGAGGCCGAGCTGGGGCATAAGCTGCTGGAGCGCGATCGACGCAGTGTGCGTTTAACCGCCGAGGGTTCTGTGTTTCGCAATTATGCCCGCGGTGCGGTGGCGGATTGGCGGCAATTGCAGACCGAGCTGGGCGGTGAAACGGCGTTGGCGGGGGAGGTCAGCCTGTATTGTTCGGTGACGGCGAGCTACAGCGTGCTGGCGCCTATCCTGGAGAGCTTTCGCCTTACGCATCCGGAAGTGGATATTATGTTGCACACGGGCGATCAGGCCGACGGCGTCAGTCGAGTGCTGGAAGGACACGACGACTTGGCGGTGAGTGGTCGGCCTAAGGATCTGCCCTGGCGCCTGGATTTCCTGCCTTTGCTTGAATCGCCATTGGTGTTTGTGATGCCAACGGCTGATTGTCTGGTGCGCGATGCGGTGTTGCGGGTGGATGAGCTGGGTCATCCCGATGTGCCATTTATTGTGCCCGAACGTGGAGTTACCAAAGATTTATTGGATGACTGGTTTACAAAGCAGCGGGCAACACCCACCATTTATGCACAGGTAGCCGGTCATGAGGCGATTGTCGCTATGGTTGCACTGGGTTTGGGTGTGGGTTTGGCGCCGCAGTTGGTGGTGGAGGCCAGTGGCCTGGCCGCGCAGGTGGAGATAGTGCCTGTGGCCGAGCCTCCACCGCCACTGAGTATCGGGCTTTGTGCGCAAAACAAGCGTTTGTCGCAGCCCCTGGTGCGTTCTTTATGGGATGTGGCGGCCAGCACATACCGTATTGCGTCCCGATAGGGTAAGCTTGCGTTTTCTTTACAGGTTTTTCAGATGTCAGAAGATTCCCCCAAATACAACATCGATAATGTGCGCGTCGATATTGCCCAAGGGCTCGATAAGCTGGTGGATGACCACGAAGAGGAGGTCTCGGAGAACGGGCAGACGGTGCGTAGAAAAGGCGTGTATTTGCTGCCGAACCTGTTTACTACCGGGGCATTGTTTGCCGGTTTTTACGCAATAATAGCTGCGCTGCGCGGCGACTTTGGCGCCGCGCCGCTGGCAATTTTTGCGGCGCTGGTGTTCGACGGCCTCGATGGCCGCGTAGCGCGTTTGACCAATACTTCCAGTAAGTTTGGCGCCGAATATGACAGTCTGTCTGATATGGTGTCTTTTGGTGTCGCACCGGCGCTGGTGGTGTTCAGTCTGGCACTGGGTGATTTGGGCAAGTTTGGTTGGAGTGCCGCCTTTGTGTACGTGGCCTGTGCCGCCCTGCGTCTGGCGCGTTTCAATGCGCAAATCGATACCGCCGATGGCAATTATTTTACCGGCCTGGCCAGTCCCGCTGCCGCCTGCATTGTCGCCAGCGCGGTATGGATTTGCCACGACATGGGCTGGACGGGTGGAGATATACCCTCGGAAGTGGCGATGGCCATTGCCTTTGGTACCATGATCGTTGGCTTTTTGATGGTGGCGAATTGCCGTTACAGTAGTTTTAAGGGCTTGAACCTGCGCGGGCGGGTGCCTTTTGTGGTTATTTTCTTAATCGTTTTGTTGTTTGCGCTGGTCACGGTTGATCCGCCCCGGGTTTTGTTTGCTGCATTTGTGATATACGCTTCATCCGGCCCCGCCATCGCCGTGTTTCGTCGATTGCGCCGACCTAAAACCACGGCGGCGTCTTAAGATAGCGCTTATTCCGCCAGGTTGGCCACTGCGGGTTGCGGGTGTCGATAGATAAAAGTTTAGATTTTTTTTGCTAACCCCCTTGCGCTTGAGGCGGTGTCTGCGTATAGTTCGCCTCCCTTTGACGCGAGGGCTGTTTGTTGAGTCTCTACGGAGGCGTTGAGAAGCAGAAGGCTTTGCTGGTTGTTCTGGTGAAGCTGACCGAAAAAAAAACCTGCGATTAAGTGTTGCAAAGTTTAAATCGGTCTGTATAATGCGCGTCCTCGGTTGGGGCGAGCCCCGATTGATTACCTGCACTTCGAGCA